>ERZ773004.282-NODE-282-length-33744-cov-25.262341_pt1 | contig 33744 bp, 22 predicted proteins | sample MGYA00580667_ERZ773004 | MGnify/ENA primary metagenome ERZ773004 (study PRJEB29015, sample SAMEA2737963) | human oral metagenome | biome: human oral; feature: human-associated habitat; material: dental | place: China | collected 2123 ... | reverse complement strand
CCTGGTCCCACACCACGCCGTTCCCGATCTGGGCGGTGGGCAGGGCGTCGGCGGAGACGGTCTGGTCCGCCTTCTGGGCGGCGTCCTTCTGATCGGCGGGAGTCTGCTCGCCGTCGGCGGCCCGCTCCCGGTCGGCGCCGTCCTGACCGGCGGCGCCCTTATCGCCGTTGTCGGCGCCGTTCTGGTCGGCGCCCTTCTGATCGCCCGCCTTCTGGGCGGCGTCCTTCTGATCGGCCTGATCGGCGGGCACCTGCTGATCAGCGGGCGTCTGACTCATCGACTCGTCGGCACGGGCGCTCGTCACCGGCAGCAGGCCGGTGACGAGCAGGAGAATACTCAAGGTGAACGCTGGTAGCGAAATTCGCAAGTGGCGAGGCACGAGGCGGCTCCGTCCAAAGATTGGTTCGACGCCCACTGGGGTGCGGCGGGCGCCTTGGCTGTGCTGGGAAGCGCCGCCCTCCGCCAGGCAGGGGGAGCGACGCGGGATTAATGGGAAACGTTACCCCATTGAGACGCGTATGGGGAATAGGTCGGGAGGGGCGACTCGCGAGTCTCCCGCACGGGGCATCGCAGGGCGCCCACGGGCGCCGCTGACTCCCTCGCGCCGTCACGACGTCGGAGCCTCCCCCTGGAAGACGGCCGCGCGCGACTCCGCACCCGAATCGACGACCACGCTGACGGATCCGCGCTCCTCAACGGGGACGACGAACCCGTACTCGACGACGATGCCCTGCCCGGGCGCCAGCGAGGCGGGAACCACGTCGGACGCCCCCTCGACCGCGTCCGCGGGCACGGCATCCGCACCATATGTGACCGTAACCACAAGACCGCTCAGTGATATGTCCTGTCCTGTGGAGTTTCCCACAGTCACGGGAACGATGATGCCCGCGCCGCCGATCTCGCCGGGGGCGGCTGCGATATCGGCCGCCCTCAGAGCGCCGATCTGCACGTTCAGGCCGTTGTCGAGAGCCGCGGCCTGGTCGAGGCCCTGGGCCGGGAGCTCGCCGGGAGCCGAATCGCCGGAGTCGTCGCCGTCGGCGGAGTCAGTCGCGGGCGCGGACTCCGTCGCCGTCGGCGAGGGCGGGGCCGTCGTCGCGACGGTCGGCACGGCAGCCGGATCGGGGGTGCCGGTCGAGGTCTCGGGCGCGTCGGACGGCTCCGCGGAGGCGCTGGCGTCGGCCGCCGGGGAGTCGGAGCGGGAGCAGCCGGTCAGCACGGCGCCCGCCATGGTGAGCGGAAGGAGGACGAGGGCGGTGATGCGCAAGGGTCTGTTCATTGGCGCAGGATAGGCGCATTCTCCCATCACGCGCATCGTCGCCACCCGGCGCGATAGCCTGGCCGTGTCATCCCGCTCCCGCCCCCATGGAAGGCCACCGTGACCGTCTCCTCCCCCCAGAGCCTGAGAATCGCGATGATCGGGACGCGTGGTGTGCCCGCGCGCTACGGCGGCTTCGAGACCGCGATCGAGGAAGTCGGCCGCCGCCTGGCCGACCGGGGCCACCGCGTCCTGGTCTACTCCCGCAACCCCGACTCCTCGGCGCCTCTGCCGCGCACCTACAGGGGCATGCGCGTGATCGAGCTGCCCGCCATGCGACGCCGCAGCCTGGAGACCCTCTCCCACACCGGAGCCTCGATCACGCACCTGCTGCCGCGGGTCCACCCGGACGTCGCCTTCGTCTTCAACGCCGCCAACTCCCCCTTCCTGCCGGCGCTGCGCGCCGCGCGGATCCCCGTGGCCACGCACGTGGACGGCCTGGAGTGGAAGCGCGGCAAGTGGGGACCGACCGGCCGGCGCTACTACCGTGCGGCGGAGACCCTCGCGGTCCGCTACTCCGACGCCCTGATCGCCGACGCCCGGGGCATCGCCGACTACTACGCCCGGGAGTTCTCCGCCCCCACCGAGCTCATCGCCTACGGCGCTCCGCAGGTGCCCACGCGCACCGACCGGCTGCCCGAGCTGGACCTGGAGGCGGGCGAGTACCACCTGGTGGTGGCGCGCTTCGAGGTCGAGAACCACGTCGATGTCGTCGTCGATGGCTACACCCGCTCGTCGGCCCGCCGGCCGCTCGTCGTCGTCGGCTCGGCCCCCTACTCCGACGACTACACCCGCCGGGTGGAGGGACTGGCCGACTCCCGCACGCGGCTCCTGGGCGGCGTGTGGGACCAGGAGCTGCTCGACCAGCTCTACACCGGGGCGCTCGTCTACCACCACGGTCACTCCGTGGGCGGCACCAACCCGTCCCTGCTGCGAGCCATCGGCGCGGGGACCGCCGTGAACGCCTTCGACGTGTCCTTCAACCGCGAGGTCCTGGGCGAGGCCGGGCGGTACTGGTCGGATGCCGACGACGTCGCCGCCCTGATCGCCTCCGCGGAGGCCGATCCCGCCGCCCAGCTGGAGCGCGGCGCCCTGTCCCTGGAGCGCGCCCGCCTCTACGACTGGGACGAGGTCGCGGACCGCTACGAGGCGCTGGCCCGGCGCCTGGCCGCCGCCGGCCCCTCCTCGCACCGCCCCAGCGGCAGGCGCGCGGGGGTGGACGGATGAGCACCGTCCTGGTCGCCCACCCCTCGCCCGACCTCTACGGCTCCGATCGCCAGCTGCTGGAGACGATCCGGGCCCTGACCGACGCGGGTCACCGCGTCAACGCCGCGCTGCCCGACGACGGGCCGCTCCTGGCGGAGCTGGAGGCGCTCGGGGCACGGGCGGCGATCGTGCCCTTCACGGTGCTGCGCAAGTCCCTGCTGAGCCCTCGCGGGCTCCTCGGGCTGGCGGCCCGCTCCGGCGGGGAGATCTCCCGGTTGCGGGCCCTGATCAAGGCGAACGACGCCGATCTCGTCCTGGTCAACACCGTCACCCTGCCATGGTGGGCCCCGGCCGGTCGCGCCGCCGGCGTGCCGGTCCTGGCGCACGTCCACGAGGCGGAGGACACCCAGAACCTGCTGGTGCGCGCCGGGCTCAACGCCCCGTTGCTGGCGGCCTCCCGCGTGGTGGTCAACTCGCAGGCGGCCCACGACACCCTCGTACGGGCGCAACCGCTGCTGGCACGGCGCACGCAGGTGGTCCACAACGGCGTTCCCGCGCCGGAGACCCCTCCGCGCCCGCTGCGCGAGCGCCTGCCGCAGGCGAGCTTCCGGATCGCCATGGTGGCCAGGCTCTCCCCGCGCAAGGGCGTCGATGTCGCCCTGGATGCACTGGGGCACCTGCGCGCCGATGGGCTGAACGCCACCCTGCAGGTGTGCGGATCGGTATTCCCCGGCTATGAGTGGTACGAGGCGGAACTGCGCGAGCGCGCGGCGCAACCCGACCTGGCCGGTCACGTGGAACTACTCGGCTACGTGCATCCGACCTGGCCGGTGCTCTACGACGCCGATGCCGTCATCGTGCCCTCGCGGGTCGAGCCCTTCGGCAACACGGCGGTCGAGGCCATGCACGCCGAGCGACCCCTGGCGGCCTCCCGAGTGCAGGGACTGGCCGAGGTCGTCACGGATGGCGTCACCGGGCTGCTGGTCGAGCCCGGATCGCCGCGAGCGCTCGCGGACGCGCTGCTCAGCCTGGCGGCCGACCCCGGGCGGGCCCGCGCGCTGGCTCGGACCGCCAGGCGGGAGGCCGCCGAGCGCTTCGGGGTCGAGCGCTACCGCAGGGCGATGGCCGAGGTCGTCGACGACCTGCTGGTGGGGAGCGCGAGCACGCCGTCCTGAGGCGCGGAGCGGGAGAGATGGGAGGGCCTCCCCCGCCGTCGGACCGATCTCGACGCGGAACCCGACCGATCTCGACGCGGAACTGGACCGATCTCGACGCGGAACCGAACCGATCTCGCGGGGCGGGACGAGGCGGCCGCTCAGGCGCTGCGGCGCAGCTCGAGGTACCACCTGGGCAGGGCCAGGGCGACGTAGAGCGTGTAGCCGACCAGCATGAGGCCGTACACCCACATGAACACCACGGGCGCGGAGCGCAGCATGAGCACGAAGCACATGAGCCCGTAGTCGGTCGGCGCCGAGAGCACCGCCTTGGTGAGCCCGGGCCTGCCCTCGCCGCTCGCCAGCGGCGTGCCCCCGTGGTAGCGCAGCTGGTAGGTGAGGATGTAGCTGAAGAAGTGGATGTTCTGCACCGCCCCGAAGGCCAGCGGCACGAGCAGCACCGCCGGCCCCGCCAGATCATCCAGGCTGAAGCGGAACAGGCTGATGGCGATCGCCGCATGGATCGTGGACAGCTTGATGACATCGGCCACATGATCGAGCCACTCCCCGGCCCTGGAGCCGCCGTGCCGCAGGCGCGCGAGCTGGCCGTCGGCCGAGTCGAGCGCGTAGCCCACCATGAGCAGCAGGGATGTGAGCACCGCGGCCACCACCGACGGCGCCCAGACGGCGATGAGCACGACGGCCAGGTAGGTGCAGCAGGCCGACAGCAACGTCACCTGGTCGGGCGTCATGCCGACGCGATGGGCGACGGCGGCGAGCACACGGCCCGCCGGACGGTTGATGACGCGCGAGTAGAGCGGGGCACCCGCGTTGGACTTCTGGGCCGCCGACAGCGCGCGGATGGACTCCGAGACGCGGGGTCGGGCGACGGGCGCGGATGTGGTTGCGGACATCATCTCTCCGGTTGGGTCGGGAAGGGTGGATCGGGGCTCTCAGTATCGTCGGAGGCGGCACGCGGATCGGACGCCCTCGGACCGGCGCCGCCCGGACCGACGGCGGGCTCGCCGTCCAGGACGACAGTACGCCCGTTCCCGCCCGCGGGCGTGGAGGTCGGGCCGCCGGCGCCCGTCCGAGCGGCCGCGAGGACGGCCTCTCCGGGATCCTCGTCGAGCGACTCGTGGGACTCGCGGGGGGCGGCCTCGGGGTGCTCGAGACCGTCGCCGGCCTCCTTCGCGCGCCGACGCCGCAGGTCGTGGGCCACCCACAGGGCGTAGGGCACGAGCTGGCACACGATCACCGTGATGACCGAGCCGGCCAGCGGCCCCGCCGCCCCCAGGGGGGCGATGAGCACCCAGGACAGCGCCAGGTTCGCCGGCACCACGATGAGCACGGGCAGCATCTGGGCGCGCAGCCCCCGCGGATCGGTCATGTACATGCCCAGGGGCTGCTTGGCGGCCTCGACGACGACGTTGGCCACGTTGGCCACCAGCAGCGCCGTCGGCAGGACGATCTGCCCCTTGGACAGCAGCGGGGCGGCCCACGGCGCCACCGCCGCCAGGCAGACGCCCAGCGCGCCCCCCGACGCCGCGAAGGCGGCGGCCGCCCCGAAGGGGGACTCGACGCGGCCGTCGGCGCGCGCCTTGGCGAAGTGCGGCCACATGGCCATGCCCGTGGCCGTCACCGTCTGCGTGAGCATGTTGAAGAGCTGGAAGGCGAGGTTGTACTGGGCCAGGGTCTGCCCGCCCCCCAGGTGGGACAGCAGCAGGCGATCGGTCTGGAAGGCGATCGGGATGACGAGGGCCTGGACGAGCGAGGGGCCCGCGGTGTCGATGATCTTCACCCCGCGCACCCGGTGCAGTCGGGGCACGTCGCGCAGCGCCCCCGCCAGCAGGGGCCGGGTGGCCCGCCAGGCCACGACCACGCAGATGATCGACACGAGGGTGTTGGCCACGTAGGACAGCCCCGACACGGCATTGCCCGCGTCGATGCGGGCAATGACGACGACCAGCAGCATGCAGGTCAGGGCCGGGGAGACGACCCCCTGGCTGATCACCTGGGTGGCGGTGCGCCCCATGCCCACGACGACCCGCTGGCCGACGCTCAGCGGCAGGGCCGCGGCGTACACCAGCAGGCAGAAGGAGGCGGTGGCCCCGCCGCCATCCATCAGCTTGGCGCCCAGGAGGGTCGGCCACGCGCCCAGCAGCCCGAGCACGATGCCGGTGGTGGCGATGACGAGCGCGGACCCGAGGAGCACGCGGATCGCGGTGGTCAGAGTCCGTCGCACGATCATGTCGTGACGAAGATCGCTCGACCCGGCCACCGTGTTGAGGATCACCGCGCCGATGCCCAGGTCGGTGAACGGCATGAGGTTCGGGAAGGACGCCAGCAGCCCGTACTGGGCGTAGGCGTCGGCGCCGAAGTGGCTGGTGATGAGCCGGGTGTTGATCAGGCCGAAGATCCCGGCCGCCCCCATGACGACGATCTTGGCCAGCGCGGTGCGGCGCACCGGCCCCCAGGCGCCGGACCGAGGCGCCGAACGAGTCCAAGTCATGGGACGATCTCCTCACCAAAAGCTGGTCAAGGGTGGATAATATGGGAGATGCGCGCGTAGGGTGACTCCTCTCACGCGCGTTCCGCCAGGGGTCGTCGTCACGGTAGCATCATCGGACGACCGCCCCGACGGCGGTCGCGACAATCGGACACGTTCAGACAAGTTCAGAGACAGTAGAGACAGTTCACAGACATCGCCTCGAAGAACTCCAGAGACGTTCTGGAGCCGGAGGCCTCAGAAGACATTCCACACCCGACCCCTGATATCCCGGACCTAACGCCATTCACGGAGACACCTTGCAGCCCACAATCCCGCTCCAGTCCCCACAGCGCTCCGCCTCGAGGCGCTCGCTGCGGGCGGGCGCGCGCGGCTACCTCCCCCCGCTGGACTCGCCCGGCTTCACCTCCTGGCCCGTCATGCGCCGCGACCTGCTCACCTGGCTCCTCCTGGGCGACCTCGCCGCCATCGCGGCGCCCACGCTGCTGCGCGCCCTGCTCAGCTCGACCGACGTCCTCGCGACGCTCATGACCCTCGCCACCGGCACAGCCACGATGCTGCTGGCCTGGGCCCTCGGATCGCTGCGGGTCGATGTCGTCGACCAGGCCCGTTCCGGGTGGGGCCGTCTGCTGACCGCGGCGGCGGTGATCGCGCCGGTCGCCATCATCGTCAACCAGGCCCCCCCGCTGTCGTCCTCCACCATCGTCCTCCTCGTCCTGCTCGCAGTCCAGACCGCACTGGCCATCGTCAACAGGAGCATCGAGAGCGCCTGGCTGCGCCGCTGCCGCATGGACGGCCACGGCCTGCGTCGCACGCTCATCGTCATGGGCACGGGCGCGGAGGTCATCCTGCGTCAGCTGCACCGCCACCCGGGCGACGGCTTCCTGGTCGTCGGCTACCTGTCGGCCACCACCAGCCGCTCCCCCTCGGCCGCTCCCCTGGGCGACGCCGACTCGATCAGGCACACGGTCAACTCCGAGCACATCGACGTCGTCATGACCCTCGGCGGCGTGACGCCGGACTCGCTGGTCTCCATCATGCGGGCCCTGGAGACGACCTCCGCCCGCCTCGTCGTCGCCCCCGGTCTCCAGGACGTCGTTCCCGGACGCATGCGCGGCCTGCCGGTCACGCACGGCTGGAGCGGTCTCATCGACGTGCGCCTGCGCCGGGTGCGGCTGGTGACGAAGGACCTCATCGACCGCCTCGCCGCCATCGCGCTTCTCCTCGTCGCCGGACCGGTCCTCCTCACCGCCGCCGCGGCGATCCGCCTGGACTCCCCCGGTCCCGCCTTCTACACCCAGACCCGCGTGGGGGAACGGGGCCGGCACTTCACCATGTTCAAGCTCCGCTCGATGTACATCGACGCGGACGCGCGCCGTGCGGCCGTCGTCGCCGCCGGCGGAGACGCGGGCAACAAGGTGCTCTTCAAGGACCGCCAGGATCCTCGCATCACCCGAGTGGGGCGCATCCTGCGCCGCACCTCCCTGGACGAGCTGCCCCAGCTCCTCAATGTGCTGCGCGGGGACATGAGCCTGGTCGGTCCCCGGCCGGCGCTGCCCCAGGAGGTCGCCGAGTACGACGCCGAGGCCCGTCGCCGTCTCCTCGTCAAACCGGGGCTGACCGGCCTGTGGCAGGTCTCGGGACGCTCGGATCTGTCCTGGGACTCCACGGTCGCCCTGGATCGGCACTACGTCGAGAATCGCGGCGCACAGCTCGACGTGGAGATCCTGGCCAACACTCTGAAGGCGGTCGTCGGCGGACGGGGAGCCTACTGATGCTCACCGGCTACGTACCCGGTGGCTTCGACATGCTCCACATCGGTCATCTCAACATCCTCACCTCCGCCGCCGCGCGGTGCGACCGCCTTGTCGTGGGGGTGGCCACCGACGACTCCCTGGAGCGCATGAAGGGGCGCCCGCCCATCGTGCCCCAAGCCGAGAGAATGGCCCTGGTCAGCGCCCTGCGAATGGTCGACGCGGTCGTGCCGGACCTCGATCAGGACAAGCGCCTCGCCTGGGAGCGCTCCCCCTTCGATATCCTGTTCAAGGGCACCGACTGGAAGGGAACCGAGAAGGGCGACGCCCTCGAGGCGCAGATCATGGAGGTGGGCGCACGGGTGGTCTATCTGCCCTACACCCCCACCACCTCCTCGACCATGCTGCGTCGTGTGCTCGCTCAGGAGGTTGCTGCGCGCACCCCCGTGCCGGACGGGAGGTGACTACGAGTGCGCATTCACGTGCCGCGACGCCCACGCCTGCGTCGCGGTTCCCCGTTGGTGCGCCGCAGGCTGTCCACCGTGCTCGTGTTCCTGGCGTTCGCCGCGCTGGCGGCCGCGGCCTGGTTCCACAAGGGGGCCTCGCAGGCCGACGTCGAGCTCAACGACGGCGGGGTATGGGTCACCAGCACCACCCAGCACCTCGTGGCGCGGTTGAACTACCCCTCCCGTCAGGTCGATGGCGCCATCCGCACGGCCTCGGACAGCTTCGACGTCACCCAGAGCGCCGACCACGTCCTGGTCCCGGACACGGCCGCCTCCTCCGTCTCCACCGTGGACCCCACGACCGTCTCGCTGTCCGCGGGGACGCCGCTGACCAGTGGCGTCACCGTCTCCCAGGGCGCCGACCGGGTCATCTCCGTCAACTCCGTCGAGGGCACCGTGCGCGCCACCACGGTCAGCACCGTCGGCTCGCTATCGACGTCCCCGGCGCTCATCGAGAACACGCCGGACGTCGTGGCGGTGGCCGGCACCGACGGCTCCGTCCATGCCGTGTCTGCCAAGACCGGCACGATCACGACGGTCCCCGTGCGCTCCACCGGCTGGGACAAGCCCAGGACCGAGTCGGTGTCGCTCACGGCGGGCACGGACGTCGCCGTGACCGCCGTCGGGAAGCAGACCGTCGTCCTGGAGCGAGGCACGGGCGTGCTCCACCTGCCCGACGGCAAGACCATCGACCTGGGCGAGTCGGGGCTGTCCCTTCAGCAGCCGGGCCCCGACTCCGACACCGTCCTGGTCGCCTCCCGCACCTCTCTGCTGAGCGTGCGCATGGACGGCTCGGGCTCCACGACGCTGCCCTCGGCCGACGAGGGGGAGGCCCCCGTCGGCGTGGCCGCCGCTCCGGTGCGCCTGGGCGGCTGCGTCTACGCCGCCTGGTCCGGATCCGGCCAGTTCGTGCGCCGGTGCTCGGGGACCACCGAGACCCGGCACGACGAGAAGCTCGCCTCCTCCACCACCCCCGTCTTCCGCGTCAACAGGGACGCCATCGTCCTCAACGACGTGGCCGAGGGCACCGTGTGGCTCCCGGACGAGGAGCTCGTGCTGGTCGAGAACTGGACGGACGTCACCTCGCAGACGGATGAGGACGCCACCCACAAGGACGACTCGGCCCAGACCAGCGAGTCCCAGTCCCTGCCCGAGCGCACCGAGGAGAACCATGCGCCCGAGGCGGTCGATGACTCCTTCGGCGCGCGTCCGGGCCGCTCCACCATTCTGCCGGTGCTGGCCAACGACTCCGACCAGGACGGCGACGTGCTCACCGCGACCCCCGGTGAGGGCGCGGCCGGCAGCGTGGTGACGCAGGCGCAGGACGGCCTGGCCCTGCGCCTGAACACGGCCGAGGACGCCACGGGCACCCTCACGATCCCCTACACGGCCGACGACGGGAGGGGCCTGTCCGACTCCGCCGTGGCCACCGTCGAGGTGCACCCCTGGGACGTCAACGGAGCCCCCGAGCAGAACACGACGCCGAAGATCGTGGTCTCGGGCACGGCCTCCGCCTCCGCCAGCGTGCTGGGCACCTGGCAGGACCCCGACGGGGACACCCTCTACCTGGTCTCCGCCCAGGGCGAGGGCCTGGACGTGCGCACGACGAACGAGGGCACGGTCACGGTACGGGATCTGACGGGGACTCCGGGCACCCGCCCATTGACGGTGGTCGTCTCCGACGGCCGCGAGACGACCTCGGGGACGGTCGATGTGGACGTGCAGTCCGCCGACGCGGCGGTGCCGATCGCCAACGCCGATCACGTCCACGTCGTCGCCGGCTCCCAGGCTGTCTTCTCACCGCTCGACAACGACTCCTCCCCGACCGGGGAGCCGCTGAGCCTGGCGGGCCTGGAGGAGGCCCCCGCGGGGACCACCGCCGAGATCAACCGGCAGGCGGGCACCGTCACGTTCAAGGCGGAGGCCGCGGGAACCTACTACCTCACCTACGACGTCTCGGCCGGCGCGGCGGTGGCCCAGGGCGTGGTGCGCGTCGATGTCGCGGCCGCCTCCGACTCCTCCGTGCCGCCCGTGCCGGAGAACGACACCGCCCTGCTGCGCGAGGGCGGCGCGGCGACGATCTCCCCCCTGGACAACGACTTCGATCCCTCCGGCGGGATCCTCGTGCTCCAGTCGGCCTCGGCGCCCCCGGAGTCAGGGGTGGCGGTCACCGTGGTCAACCACTCGCTGCTGCAGATCACCGCGGCGGGCGGTGTGCCCGAGCAGGTGGAGCTGGAGTACGTCGTCTCCAACGGCGCCTCGACGGCGACCGGGCACGTGACGGTCGTCCCCATCTCCTCCAGCGAGGCGCAGGTCCCGGTCACGGCCTCCGACACCGCGGTGGTGCGGGTGGGCGACGTCGTCACCGTACCGGTGCTCGACAACGACACCTCGCCGTCGGGGCTGGCCCTGTCGCTATCCGACGAGCTGGGAACCGTCGGGGACTCGCTGGGCAGCGCCTGGGTCTCCGAGGACTCCGTGCGCATGAAGGCCGGCGATATCCCGGGGCGCACGACCCTGACCTACACGGCCACCGACACGCTGGGCCAGACCGCCACCGGCCGGCTGGACATCGAGGTGCGCGACCGCGACGACGCCTCCAACGCCGCCCCCAGCCCGCAGAACCTGGAGGCGAGCACGGTGGCGGGGGCGCCCGTCGATATCACCGTGCCGCTGGACAACATCGACGCCGACGGCGACTCGGTGAGCCTGGTGGGACTGAACCAGCCCCCGACCGGCGGCACGGTCCAGGTCGATAGCACCTGGCTGACCTACACCCCCACCGACGGCACGACGGGCACGGACACCTTCACCTACACCGTTCAGGACCGCTTCGGCGCCCAGGCGAGCGCCACGGTGCGCGTCGGGGTGGCGCCGACCTCGGCGACGAACACGGCGCCGGTCGCCACCGACGACATGGTGATGGCCAAGCCGGGGCGCACCGTGGCCGTGGACGTGGTCGACAACGACCTCGACGCCGACGGCGACAATCTCGTCCTGGAGGGCACGCCCGTTCCGGACGACGACGCCCTGGGCGTGTCCGTGCGCTCCAACCGCATCGTGCTGAACCTCCCGGCCACCGAGGGCGTCCGCACGGTGCACTACACCGTCTCCGACTCCCGAGGCGGCACCGACGTGGGCACCCTGACCGTGCAGGTGGCCGCCGACGCGCCCTCGGCCAGTCCCGTGGGCGTGGACGACTACGTGACCGTGGACAAGGTGGACGCCGACGGCTCGGTGACCGTACCGGTGCTGGACAACGACTCCGACGCGGACGGCTCCCCCTGGGATCTGACCCTGACCACCGACGACCCGACCGCGCAGGTGGTCGACGGCGAGTCGATCCAGGTGACGGTCGGCGACGAACGGCGCTTCGTGCTCTACACGGTCACCGACGTCGACGGCCTCACGGGCAACGCCGTGGTCGTCGTGCCCGCCCGCTCCGAGCTGCGGCCGCGCCTGAACTCCACCGCGGTTCCGGTGCGCATCCCCGCGGGCCGGAGCATGGACGTGAACCTGTCGTCCTACATCGCCTCGCGCGCCGGGACCTCGCCGACGGTCACCGACACCTCCACCCTGCGCACGGGCAACGGCCTGGACTCGGCGACGGTCGGCTCGAGCGGCGGCACCGTGTCGCTGACGCCGACGGCGGGCTTCCTCGGGCAGACCTCGGTAACGATGACGGTGGCCGACGGAACAGGCGAGGACGCCCTGAGCTCGACCCTGACACTGCCGGTCGTCGTGGAATCGACGACGAACTCCGCCCCCGTGCTCACCCCGACGCAGATCGTGGTGGCGCCCGGCGAGGGGGCCACCACCGCGGACCTGGCCGCCATGACCAAGGACCCCGACGGCGACCGCCTCTCCTTCACCGCCGGATCGGCGTCCGACGGCTTCGAGGCGAGCCTGTCCGGCTCGACGCTGTCGGTCAGCGCGGCCGCGAACGCCTCCATCGGCACCACCGGCAGTATCACCATCACGGTGAGCGACGGGACGAATCCGTCGGTGAGCGCCGAACTGCCGCTGAGGATCGTCGAGTCCACCAAGCCCCTCATGACCACGGCGCCGGCCACGCTGACCTCGGACGGCTCGCCGGTGACGGTGGACGTGGCGTCGCTGGTCACCAACCCCTTCCCCGGCAAGCCCATCACGCTCGCGGAGACCCCGGCGGTCACCTCCGGGCAGGGCAGTGTGTCGGCATCCGGAACGACCCTGACCATCAGCCCCGCCGGTGGCTTCACCGGGCGCCTCGTCGTGGGCTACCGGGTGCTGGACGCCACCGGCTCCGCGACGCGCGCGGTCAGCGGAACGGTGACCGTGACGGTCTCGGGCGTCCCGGATCCCCCAACCGGGGTGAGCGCGGAGCCCCGGGGCGCCTCCTCCATGTCGGTGAGCTGGACGCCCGGGGCGGACCACGGATCGACGATCACCTCCTACACCGTCACCGAGGTCGGCGGCGCCGGCACGTGGCGCTGCACGGGCTCGCCCTGCGAGGCCTCCGGCCTGCGGACGGGCGGCACCTACTCCTTCCGGGTCGTGGCCACCAACGCCTCGGGCTCCTCGGAGCCCTCGGCCGCCTCGGCGCCCACGGCGCTGTCGGCCACCCCGGAGCGGCCGACGGGCGTGACCCTCACCGGGGGCCAGGGCGAGGTCACCGCCTCGTGGGTCCCCGTGGACGCGGACGGCTGGGCCGTCTCCTACGAGGTGCAGCTCGACGACGGCCAGACGCAGACGACCAGGGGAACGTCGGCGACCTTCTCCGTGGACTCCGGCAGCTACGTCGCCAAGGTCCGCGCCGTCATCCCCGGCGGCGAGGCCTCGGAGTGGGCGACGTCGAACGTCGCCGGGCCGTGGAGCGCCCCGGGCAAGCCCGAGGTGCGGAAGACGGACGGCGGGGTCAACGTCTCCTGGAAACCCGTGGGACAGGCCGCGGGGGTCACCTACACCGTCAATATCTCGGGCGACGCCTCGTCGTCGGTCAGCGCCGGCAGCAGCACCAGCGCGTACGTCGCCCTGTCCCCCGGCAGCTACAGCGTCACCGTGACCGCCTCCCAGGGCGGCAGCTCCGCGGAGTCGCCGTCCACGGACTTCCAGGTCACGGGCGCTCCGAGCCCGCCATCGGCGCCGGTCATCGAGGCGCGGGGCGACTCGGGCACGCTCAACGTGGTCACCCCCGCCTACGCGAGCGCGGGCAACGGCTGGACCGCCGGCGAGCTCCGCGTGGAGTACTCCGCGGACGGCCGCCGCTGGACGGAGGGCCCGAATATCTCCGGGCTGCAGAACGGCACGGCCTACACCGTGCAGGCCCGCGTCGTCGCCCCCGACGGCTCGGTCTCCTCCTCGACGACCGGCAACTCGGCCACGCCCTACGGCCCCCCCACCTCGCCCACGATGCACTGCGAGGCCGGTGACACCACCGTGACCTGCAGCTGGTCCGGCGGCAGCGACGGCGGCATGGCGACGACCTACGAGCTCTCCGGCCAGAAGTCCGGCACGGTGGCGGCCTCGGGCAGCGAGACGTTCACCGTCGGCCACGGCGCCAAGGCCGAGCTGTGCGTGACCGCGAAGCAGGGCGCGAACCACGGAGCGACCAACTGCGACAGCGCGACCACCGCCGAGGAGTACTCCCGCGACTACGAGGGCGGCGCCGAGTGGGACGCATGGGGCGTCTGGACCAAGAGGCTCACGGTCTCGCTGAGGGGCTGGCCGCCCAACAGCCAGGTCACGTGCCGCGGGACCACGTGGTGGTACTTCGAGGACTCCACGTACTCCACGACGGTCACCACCGACAGCCGCGGGAACTACAGCGACTCCCCGGTGTGGACGGGCGGCGGGTACACCGGCAGGCTCTACACGCGCGACTACAACCCGGGAACCTGGTTCAGATGCGAGTAGTCCCTCCGCCCGCACCGGATCCGCGCCGCGGAGGCGAGCATGACGCGGACGGCGGCGACGGCCCCTCCCCGCCCGCACCGGATCCGCGCGGTCGGGGCCCGCGGTGCGCGACGGTAACCTACTGCGTGCGGCACCGCATCCCCCTCACACGTTCAGCTTTCTAGGAGGCACGCCCGTCCATGGCCCTCTCTCAGGACAATGCGGCATGGTTCGCCGACACCTTCACGCGCATCGTCGACAACGTCGGCCAGGCCCTCCTGGGCAAGGAGGACGTGGTGCGCCTGGCGCTGACGACCATGCTCGCCGAGGGGCACCTCCTGCTGGAGGACGCCCCCGGCACGGGCAAGACCGCCCTGGCCCGCGCGCTGGCCGCCACCGTGCAGGGCACCCACTCGCGCATCCAGTTCACCCCCGACCTGCTGCCGAGCGACATCACGGGCGTGACCATCTTCGATCAGAAGAGCCGCAAGTGGGAGTTCCACGCGGGCCCCGTCTTCGCCTCCGTCGTCCTGGCCGACGAGATCAACCGCGCCTCGCCCAAGACCCAGTCCGCCCTGCTGGAGGTCATGGAGGAGTCCACGGTCACCGTGGACGGCGACCGCCACGAGACCGGCCGCCCCTTCATGGTCATCGCTACCCAGAACCCCATCGAGCAGGCGGGCACCTATCGCCTGCCCGAGGCCCAGCTCGACCGCTTCCTGGTGAAGACCACCATCGGCTACCCCGACCGCGGGGCCCTGACCCGGATCCTCGCCGACTCCGCCAACCCGGACCGCTCCAAGTCCCTGAACACCGTCATCACCGCCCCGGCGGTCGCCCAGATGGCCGACCTGGCCGCGGGCAACCACGTCGAGGACTCGGTCCTGGACTACATCGGCGCGCTCGTGGAGGCCACCCGGGAGTCCCCGGACACGCGCCTGGGCGTGTCCACCCGCGGCGCCATCGCCATGACGCGCGTCGCCCGCGTGTGGGCGGCCTCCCGCGGGCGCCCCTACGTCCTGCCCGACGACATCAAGGAGCTCGCCGAGGTCGTCTGGGCCCACCGACTGGTCATGGACCCCGACGCCGAGTTCTCCGGCGCCACCGCCCGCGGCGTCATCACCCGTGCCCTGGAGGAGACGCCGGCGCCCACCACCCGACTCCAGGCCTGACGGCGGCAGCAGCATGCCCACGCCCCAGCCCCCACCCGCGCGCCCGAGGACGGGACGCGACGGCGCCCGCCCGCGCGACGCCGTAACCTCGGCGTCCCCGGCGCTCTCGGCGTCCTCAACACCCCCAGCGCACACGTGGCACGAGTCGATCCCGCTGCGCCGCATCATCGACGGCGTCTCCACTCGGAACTGGACGCTGGGCCTGGTCACTCCCACCGGCTGGGCGTGCCTGGCGCTCCTGCTCGTCACCGGTCTGGCCGCTCTCCGCCTGGGCTGGCAGGAGGCGTGGAGCGCGGCCGCGGTCCTGGCCGTCGTCGTGGGCACCTCCTGGTTGTGGCTCCTGCCGCGTGGCGCGCACCACGTCTCCCACGAGCTCCTCGAACCACGAGTCACGGTCGGCGACGAGGCGATCATCCACCTCACGGTCCTCAATCCCACCGGCCGTCCGCTGCTGCCCGCGCGCATGGAGATGCCCGTGGGCCCGGGCACCGCCGTCTTCGCCGTTCCCACTCTGCGCCCCGCCGCCATCCACGAGCGCGGCTTCGTGCTGCCCACCGCGCGGCGCAGCATCGTCACCGTCGGTCCCGTGGTCTCGGTGTCCGCCGACCCCATCGGCCTGCTGCGCCACGAGCGCACCCGCACCCGGGCGCAGCTCGTCCACATCCACCCGCGCACCGTCCGCGTGGGCTCCTCCCTGCACGGCCTCATGCGCGACGTCGAGGGGGCCATCACCCAGGAGCTGTCCAGCTCCGATGTCTCCTTCCACGCCCTGCGCGAGTACGTGCCCGGCGATGACCGCCGCAACGTGCACTGGCGCACCACCGCCCACACCGGGCGTCTCATGGTCCGCCAGTTCGAGGAGACGCACCGCTCCAGCCTGCTGATCCTCCTGGACTGCCTCATCGAGGACTACGAGGTGGAGGAGGACTTCGAGACGGCCGTGTCGGTCGCCTGCTCCCTGGCCCTGGACGCGATCTCCGACGGCCGCGAGGCGACGCTGGCGACCCAGGAGGAGGAGCTGCCCACGGCCACCGGACTGCGCCTGCTCGACGCCTCCTGCTCGGTGACCCCGACCGCCCGGCAGGGCTGCGACGACCTGGCCCGCCAGGCCTCCTCCCGGCACCCCGAGGCCTCCGTCATCATCCTGGTCACCGGGCAGCACTGCGCGGAGCGGACGCTGGCGCACGTGCGCACCCTGACCCCGCTGGACGCGGTCGTGCTGGCACTGCGCTGCGGCTCGAACGCCATGGGACGCCACTCCGCGGGCGGGCTGACCGCCTACGACCTGGACAGGATCGAGTCCCTCCCCCGCATCATGAGGAAGGCCTCGTGAGCGCCCCGGCGCCCCTGGGCGGTCGTCGCGGTCGCGGCGGCCGCGCCACCGGGAACGGCCTGCGGGGCCTGCCGCCGGCGCGGTGGACCGACCTGGGGCTCGTCGTCGTCCTGGCGCTGATCGCCTCCGTCCTGTTCGTGCCGCCCTTCGGCTCGTTCGTCGGCACCGCGGCGGCGGCCGGTGGAGTCGGAGCCGGAGCGGTCGTCGCCCTGGTGTGCACCGGCGCCCGCCTGGGGCCCGCCCCCACACTGGCGCTGGCCGCACTCGTCCATGTGGGCGTGGCCCCGTGGGTCCTTTCCGACGCCGGCAGCGGGTGGAAGGCGGCGCGCGCGGTCCTGGCCGCCACGGTCACGGTGTGGCGCGACTCCCTGACCCTGCCGGTACCGCTGACCGCCTTCCCGGCTATGACGGTGCTGCCGTGGCTGGCGGGCCTGATGACCGGCGTGGTCGCCACGCGGGCGGTCCTGTCGGGTCGCGTGCTCATCGCCGGCATGGCCGTCGTGGCCCAGGCGGGCCTGGCCATCGCCTGGGGGGACCGCACGGTCCTGGCCCCCACCGAGCTGGGCGTCGTCCTGGTCACGGGCGTCCTCCTGCTGTGGGCCATCACGGCGCAGCGCGGCAGACGCGAGCGCGTCGTCGAGGTGCTCGAGTCCACGGACTCGGGCGTGGGCCGGGGCTCACGACGGGGACTCGCCCGGACCCTCGGCCTGCTGGTGGTCACCGGCACGGTGGTGGCGCTGGCCCTCCCCGCGGTTCCCCACCACCGGATGGTGCTGCGCGACCTCTTCGAGCCGCCGCTGGACCTCAACGAGTACGCCACGCCGCTGTCCCTGGTGCGAACCCTGGAGACGGACATGGCCTCGACCACTCTCATGACCGCATCCGATGCGAACGAGTCCACTCGTATCAGGGTGGCGGCACTGGACTCGTACGACGGGCTGTCGGCTCGCATCGGCGCATCCGCGAACGGCGCGGCACGCTTCCAGCGCATCGGCCAGGACACCCCGCTGACCGCCGGCGGCGCGGTCGCCTCGCAGGACTCCCGCGAGGTGACCGTGCGCATCGACGACTACAACTTCCCGTGGGTGCCCACCGTCGCGAACACCCTCGGGCTGACGGTCTCGGGCCCCCGCGCGGATCTGGTCTCCCAGAGCATGTACTACGACGTCTTCTCGACCACCGGCATCGCCACTGCGAGTCTGACCGGCGGCGACGTGCTGACCGAGCAGGTCGAGGACCCCTCGACGGCCACGGACGCCCAGCTGACCGAGCTCGGTGTCGAGGACGTCCCCCTGGGGCCCGTCAAGGATGTGCCCCCCTCCGTGCAGACCCTGGCCACGACGCTGGTCGGCTCGACGTCCGAGCCGCTGGCCCAGATCCGTCTGCTGCAGCAGGCCCTGCGCACCGGCTACTACTCGGACGGCACGAAGAGCCCCTCCCCGCCCGGACACGGCGCCGCGCGCATCGCCTCCATGGTGGACGCCGGGACGCTGGTGGGCGACGACGAGCAGTACTCGGTTCTCATGATGCTCATGTGCCGCTCCCTGGGGATCCCGGCACGGGTCGTCATGGGCTTCAAGCCCGCGATGGACGGCAATGCCGCGAACGTCACCGGGCAGGACATCAGCACCTGGGTGGAGATCCCCTTCCACACCATGGGGTGGGTCACCGTCGACGTGGTCCCCGACCGCGACCAGGTGCCGCAGCAGCAGACGACCGAGAAGGTCTCCAATCCCGAGCCCCAGGTGCTTCAGCCCCCTCTGCCCCTGCAGGACCCGGCCCACCTGCCGCCGTCCTACGAGGACGAGGAGCGCGACGACTCCAATGACGAGGACGGTCGCGGGGTGGGCAGGATCGTGGCCCTGGTCACCGGCGGGCTGGGGATCGTGCTGCTGCCGATCGCGACGATCCTGGCGGCCAAGGCCCTGAGACGACGACGACGCCGGCACCGCGACGGTGTCGAAGGCGTCCTCGGCGCATGGGACGAGGTCGTGGACCGGGCGCGCGACTTCGGGCGCGGAACGCCTCCACGGGCCACACGCCGCGAGGCCGCGTCGGCGCTCGCGCCGGCCTTCCCGACCGCCGAGCTGAACCGCTTCGCGGCGGCTGTGGATGCGCAAGTCTTCGGGAAGGGTATACCGTCGTCGTACGCTGTGGGCACAATCTGGGAGTCGGCCGACGCCATGGTTCCGGCCATGGGATCGGACCGCTCCCGGTTACGGCGTCTCGCCGCTCGCCTGTCACCGCGCTCCTTGGGGCGCTCACGCAGGTCCCGCCCCCGCACGCCCCGACGATCCGCGGATCGTCTCGCATCCAGGAGGAGGAAACGCCAGTGACCTCGACGCCGTCGTACAGCCGGGTCACCGCTCCGCCCGCCGCGGTGAGATACCGGGTTATCGCCGGAACGATCGACCTCGTCGGCTGCGGCGCGCTGTGGGTGGGACTGAGCCTGCTCCTCACCCTGGTGATCCCCAAGAACTTCATCGCGTGGGCCGCAGCGGCCGTGATCATCGTGGTGCCCCGCGAGCTGGTCCTCGCCATCACCGGCTGGAGCCCCGGCGGACGGATCATGGGCGTGCGACTGGTGGACGCGACCACGGGCGGCGCACCAACGACGCGTCTGTTCATCCACGCCGATCTGCTGTGCGTGACCCTGGGTGCGGGGGCGATCGTGTTCATGCGCTCGGCCGCCGCCGACCCACGAGGGCAGGGTCAGCACGATCGCATGGCCGGGACGATGGCCGTGGACACGCGCTCGCGCTCCGCCGGAGAGTCCGGGCGACAGGTCCCCGGGCGACAGGACTCCGGGCGACAGGCGCCCGAGCAGCGACTTCCGAAGCGGCAGACGCCCAGGCGGCAGTCCATCCGGCACCAGCAGCAAGCGGCCGTCCCTCCCCAGCACGCGGCCCCGAGAACCTCGGCGCGCGCCCACGTGTTCCCCGACAATGCGTTCTTCCTCAGCCCCGACGGCTCCACGACGGACATCGGCAGCACGGTCGATACGACGAGCGCCGTGGTCCTTCCGCCGAGCGCCGACCGCGCCATCATCGACTCCGTGCCCTGGGCCGCGGTACCGACTCAGGTCGACTCCCCCACCGGAGAGGACTCGCCCCTCACGCCCTCCGGCACGGTGAGCTCGCCTCCCGCGGCCGCTGCGACCACAGCCATGCCGACGCCCGCGTCCGACGTCGTGTCGCCACCGGCCCAGTACGAGCCCGTGGCCGTCTCCCCCGTGGCCGCTCCCGCATCGGCTCCTCGTTCGCCATCGCCGCAGGAGCCCGTCATCGTGCCGTCGGCCGAGTCCCCGTTCTCCTCCCGGCCGACCCCGCCCACCCGGTCCCGCATGGCGACCCGGTCCGCGGCCGAGCCCATCATCAGCACAGAGTCAATCCCGATCTCGACCCCGGACCCGACGCCGCCGTCGAGCCCGGCGGTGGCCTCCGGCCCGCTGGCCTCGGTCCCCTCCGCAGACCCCACCCCGCTGTCCAGCGCGGCGATGGCCTCCGGCCCGGGAACGGATCCGGGCCCTGCGGCGCACCCCGTGGTCTCGGCCTCTTCGCCGTCCGCCGCCCGGGGCAGGCACCGTCACACCGAGGATCCGCGCGCCAACCGTCTGGTCCCGCTGACCGGCGGCGCCCCCATCAAGCTGGAGAGCACCACTGTCGTGGGCCGTGACCCGGACAACATCTCCGACTACCCCGGCGCCGCCTGCGTCTCCTTGAACGACGTGACCCGCTCCATCTCCAAAACGCATGCGGCGCTCGCCCTGGCGCCGGGCGGCCTGTGGATCACCGACCTGCACTCGACCAACGGCACCCGCATCGAGGAGGAGGGCCATGTGACTGTGGCGAGGCCCGGCGAGTCGATCCCCGTGCCCACCGGAGCCACGATCGTGCTGGGCAGCGCCGCATACCGCGTGGAGGACTGACACGTCCGCGCGGGGAGCGTTCAGGGCTCTCAGGGCGTGGGCACGCAGGCGCGGGTCGCATCGGAGGTCCTGCCGTCCTGCCGCCTGCTGAAGACCTCGATGCAGGTCGTTCCCTCCTGCGCGGGCAGCGATGCGCTCGTGCCCCCGGTCGGCTCGAACGACTTGTTCTCCTTGCCGGCGACGTCGCTGCGGTAGAGGTAGTCGCCGGCCCAGTCGTCCTCGGGGGCCTCCCAGGTGAAGTCGACCTGCCCGTTCGCGCGAGCGACCCCCTGAAGGTTGCGCGGAGCCGGCACGGCGGCGCCCAGAGGATCCGAGCGCCCCGGCGCCAGGGTGGCGAAGGTCGGTGAGGGCCGGTTCTCCTGCGCGATGTGGGAGGCGTAGACGGCGCCCGCGACCACGGAGACGAGGACCACCACAGCCGCACCTCCGAGCACGCGGGTCAACGTGCTGGGGCGGTCGCCCCCCTCCGGCTCGGCGGCAGACGCCGGTGGGGGCTCGGTCGGAACGACCACGGGCTCCTCGACGCGGGAGAACACCCCCAAGCGGGTGGCCTCGGGATCATCGACGTCGAGCAGCGCCCGGTCGGGGTTCTGGTCCTCCCCGTCGTCGTAGAGGTCGACCGCGGTGGTGGGCAGCTCGAGCTCGCCCTGAATCTGCTGGAGGGCCCTTGCGAAGGAGAGCATCGTGGGATAGCGGCTGGCCGGATCCTTCTCCAGGGCGACCGTGAGCACCCGCACGAGCGAGGCGGGGACGTCGGGGCGCCCCAGCGGGGGCACCGCGTCCTTGACGATGCGACGCGCCAGCTCGTAGACGCCCTCGGACGACCCCGGAGTCTCGAAGGGACTGTGGCCGGTGAGCATCGCATAGATGGTCGCCGCCAAGGAGTAGACGTCGGTGGCGGGCTCGGCGTTGCGCGAACCGACGAGCTGCTCCGGCGGGGCCCAGGGCACGCTCATGCCACGCAGCTCGTTGGGGGCGTCGCCCGCGTCGCGCGGCCCGCTCATGGCCGAGATCCCGAAGTCGGCCAGGACGGGGCGGCGGTAGACGGTGAACAGGATGTTCGCGGGCTTGATATCGCGATGGATGATGCCCGCGCGGTGCGCCGTCTCGACGGCCCCGGCGATGCGGATCGCCGTGTCCAGCGTCTCGGGGATGGTCATGATCTTCTGCCGCAGACGCATCCCCAGCTGCGGCGGCGGGCAGTACTCCATGACGATGAAGGGGCGCCCATCGGAGGAGACGCCCGCGCCGAAGACGGACAGGATCGCCGGGTGCGAGGAGACCTTCGCCATGAGATTGGCCTCCGACTCGAAGCGGGAGGCCGAGCTGCCGGCGACATCGGTATTCATGACCTTGACCGCCACCTCGCGCCGCGGCATGTGCTGCTCGTAGAGATAGACGCGCGAGTATCCACCGGCCCCGAGTTCGCGCATGTAGGTGTACCCGGGGATGTCAGGGTGAGCGGCGTGGGGGGAACCCGTCACGGAAGGTCCTCGAGCACGAGCGACTGGCCGTCGCCGAGATCGAGGACGTCACCGTTGCGCAGCAACAAGGGCTCGGTGTAAGGCAGCTTCTGCGGGGACACGCCGTCGCGCTTGAGGACGGTGCCGTTGCCCGCAGAGAGGTTGCGCGCCAGGACGGACCACTCGTCGAGCTCGATCAGGACGTGATTGCGGGAGATGAGCTGCTCCGGGCTGGGTACCGTCACCAGCGTCGGCGACTGGCCCTCCAGCTGGGGCACATCGATCGACGAGGGCTGGCGGCCGACCAGGATCGGACGGTCGAGAGTGACGGCCTGCCCGGAGGACAGGCGCAAGCGCCCGAGTGGCGGGCAGGTGATCATGCGCGCGGGCTGGGACAGCTCCGCACCGCAGGCGCGGCAGCGCACGTAGTTGGTCGGATTGGCATGGCCCTCCGGGCACAGCACCGACAGGGCCTGGCGGCCCGCCGCCGGGTAGTCGGGCCGGCGGATGCCCACGGCGATGGACACGGGGGTATCGGTCGAGGGCTCGTGAGCGTAGAAGGCCGAGGCCGCCTCCTTGGCCTGGGACTGGGCGCGGGACAAGGCGCCCGGCCGTCCGGACGCGAGGGGACCGAGATCATCGACCAGGTCACCGGGCAGGGATGCCAGCGTCCAGCCGTCATGGTCCCCGCCCTCGGGGAGGAGATCCTCCTCCTGCTCGGACTGGCCGGGCTCACCATCCGGCTGATCGGGGTCGTCCTCGCCCCCGCCGGAGATGCCGGAGACGACGGCGCGCTCGTCACCGGCGGCATCGAGGTCGTCAAGGTCATCGTCATCGCGGTCGTCGGCGCCGTCGTACGGCTCATCCCACTGGAGTGCCGAGCCGATGGGGGGCATAGGGGAATCGGCGGACACCATCCGGGGAACGTCGTCGACGTCGGCGGGGCGGTCGGCGTCGGCGAGCTCGACGACCTGGGAACCGTCCACCGGCACGTCGTCGACGTCAATGCCGTAGGACCCGGCGATGGGCAGCTCCTCGGCCTCGGTGAGCTCGACGACCTCCGAGCCGTCCACCGCGGTGTCGGGCGATGAGAAAGTCGATGGTGAGGCGGGCGACACGGATGAGGACGCCGACGGGGACATCGGCGGGGTGGCCGGGGATGATGCCGTGGCGGGCGAGGCGGGGGTAGCGGGGGAGAAGGCCGACGCCGTGGCGGGCGAGGCGGGGGTCAGGGGCGAGACGACCGGGGCCGACGAGCCATCGGTGACCGGGGACGACTCCGCCGGCGGGACAGCCGGGGACGACTCCGCACCGGGAGGAGCGAGGACTGCCGAGGCGTCGGGGTCGGGTTCGTCCTCGGCGTCGGAGGACTCCTCCTCTCCAGCGGGGGAACCCGGCGCCTCTGCCGGGAACACGGCGGAAACGGACAGGACGGCGTCCACGACCGGGCGCAGCACGGGACCCGTCGGCTCCGGCGCTCGCAGGATGATCCTCGGCGAGCCGGGAAGGTAGATCTCCCGCCATGTCGATACGCTGCGAGCCTCGACGGACTCGCCGTCGATCTCCAGGCCGACCTGGCCTCGAGCCGCGATGCGCACGCCGTCGGACGCGGTCACGACCAGGGCGAAGTCCGGGATCTTCGACAGATGCCCCCCGGCGGCTATGACCAGGCGATCCAGGATCGCCGTCAAACTGCCCTGAGAGGATCGCAGCTCCTCCCATAAGTCGATGACGGACTCCTCGGACAGCGTCGGGGGCAGTACAAGAACGCCATGCGGTGCGACGGCGGCCGTCCAACTCCCCTCGGCCCAACGACTCCAGCGTGCGATGCCGTGTTCGGACACGGTCCCTCCTTCGACCCACCCGGCGGGTGGCGTGGTGACTATGCGGCGACGCGGTAGCGTTTACCGAGCGTGTCCGGAGCCCGTCTCCGGCTCGCCGGATACGCTACCGAACACGACACTCGGCCTCGCCGAAGTATATAGCCCCTCCCCTGGGCACTGTCTCGGCCATTCCAGGAGCCAGTTCGTGGCTGCCATGGGAATCGACCAGGTACGTGCCGTTCGTCGAGCCGAGATCGGTCACCGAGATGCCCTCCGGAGTGGGTTCGAGCAGCGCGTGCGTCTTGGAGACCGTCGCGTCGTCGGAGGGTACGGAGACCAATCGCACACCCTCGCGCCCGGGGCTCCGCTCGGGGGCGCGACCCAGGAGCACCGGGGCGTCCACCAGGACGGAACGACCGTCGAGGACGAGGGTGTACATCGTGTGCGAGCGCCTGGAGACGAGCATGGTCCCCGAGATCCGATCGAACCAGGTGCGCCGCAGGCCGGTCACGTCCGCGCGCACCACCATGATCACGGGGACGATCCCCAGAGTCGCCACGGCGGCCACCGCCATGAGACCGGCGCGCCCCAGGGCGGCCAGGCCCGGACTGTTGCCGCCGCGCGAGACCCGGTGCAGCCGCATGCCCATGACGGCCCCGCCGGGTCCGACGCCCATCACGGCCTGCAGCACGACGAGCGCCGCGAGAACGAGCCCCGCGCACGTCAGCTTTCCCACTAAGGAGATCGGCAGGAATCCGCAGATCCCGCCCACGAGCAGAATGTCGATCCCGCCGGCCAGGAGGCGCTGTACGGGCGAGGCGGGCACGGGAACTGTTGCTGGCACGACTACAGCATAGGATGGACAACGTCCTACGAGCGCCGATCGTCACGGCACACGTGACGCACAAGGAGTCTTCAGGATGCAGATCGCCGTCACCCCGAACGCCTCGGTATGGATCGTGGTGCCCGAGTTCCCCCCGCCGGGCTGGGAGCGCGCGGAGGCGCGTCGCCGCACATCGGGGATGGCCGGCGCGGATCCTCGTCGACGCGCCAAGCTCGAGGAGCTCCTGGTCACCCTGAGGCGAATGGAGCGCCGCGCCCCGCTGGCTCGTCTTCTGTACGTGGGCACCGACCTGCAGGGCGTTCTCGTCGTGGACCTGAGCCTGGTCATCGCCTATGACGACAGCTCTAAACAGGGCCGACACGCCACTCAGCTGGCGCTGTTGAAGGAGAACCTGCCGGGCGGAGCGCCGCACCGGCTGCGCCCCAACCCCAGCACGGCGGGTTACTGGGCGCTCGCCGACGGGACCTCGATGGGCTCGACCGTGCGCCCGAGCGCCGTGGTCGTCCTGCGCAAGGCCGGTCTGCCCACGGTGCCCGTGGACGTGCTCATGCGCGTCTGGGGTACCACTCCGGCCCAGGTCAGGCCCATGATCAACGAGGTCATCGCCCTCGTCGACAGCGTCGCTCCCGCCGACCTTCAGCGCGACCCCATCAGGCCGGGCCCTGTGCAGACCGCGTCGTCTCCCTGAGAGGCTGAGAGCCGGCCGCATCGAGATCGGTCGGGTTCCGGCTCGAGATCGGTCCGGTTCCGCGCCGAGATCGGTCCGGCAGCGCGGGCAGAGGCCGTGGAGGGGGACGCAGCCCCACGGCATGCCCCGGTCCCCGTCCCGCCCAACCCCGGTACTCGGTCGGCGCCTGGAAGCATGAGGCGCAGTTCGAGGCCCCGTCCCGCCCGAGCCGGGTCGCACCCCGCGCACCACCACCTCGCCCATCCGCCTCGCCCCCGTCCGACCCGAGCCCGGTCGCACCCGCCCTCGACTCCCATGGGCGAGGACGCGCCGCCTCTCCCGCACGCCCCGCCGACCGGCGTCGTCGACGATCCGCGGCACGCGCCCCCTCCCATCCGACCAAAGGCCGAGCGTCGAGCAGGCGCACCCTCTGCGCGCGGCCCCCATCCTCGGACAGCCCCTGAGGCGCGACCCCGGACACGACCACACGGAGAACCGCCAGTGCGAACCGATGTCGACGCGGAACTCGACCGATCTCGGCGAGGGAGAACCGAGAGGCCGCTCCGATCCCTTGCAATATCCCTATCATGCAATGCTCATGTCACGCACGTCTTTGCCGATCTCGGCGAGGGAGAACCGAGAGGCCGCTCCGATCCCTTGCAATATCCCTATCATGCAATGCTCATGTCACGCACGTCTTTGCTTAGCAATACTCATGCCAGTGACAACCCGCCCACAACCTCCACGTCGCCTTCAAGAACTCTAAGAAATATGTTAAAATTTGCATAAAGTACTCGTTCGCCCTGGCCACTCCCCGCACCACCACGTAGCGTCGCCCGAAGGCGCCACCGCCGATCCGCACACGAATCACGCCCGCACACCAGAAGGAGCACTGATGGCCAAGAAGAAAGTCTCATTGCAGCGCACAGGCGCATTCGCGTTGGCTATGACAACGGCACTCTCCACCCTTTCCTTCTCCGCAGCAAACGCCGCACAATCCTCGCACGACACCGACACGATCGATGTGCCCGATACGGACACCGTCACCAAGGTCATCACCGACTACCAGGCGACCCTCGATCGGGAGTGGACGGACAGCAGCGCCTCAACAGGAGCCTCAACCCTGACGTCCGCCGAGCAGACGGTTCACTACATTCGCGACGGCCTCATCGAGGATGGAGTCCCCGTCACTTCGGCGAGCAGCGAGGTGCGCATCGTCGAGATAACCACGCAGGGGAACAGCGGTCTTCTCGTCACCGCGGACATATCGACGACCAAGACCTACGGAGGATCCCGGACCTCCGGCAGGCCGGGAGTATGGACGGACCGGCATGATATCACGTTGGCGGGGAACGATGGCGATGGATACTCCGTCACCGAGGACACCGTCACCAGCCGCGAGGCCGTCGGAGATCCGAACGACGTCCCGGAGGGATACGACCCGCAGCGCTCGTCCGACACGAGGATCACCGATTCGCTTCTCGGGGTATCGGCGGGCGTCGGAGCAGGAGGCACGTCCGTATCAACAGCGCTGCCGGCTTACAACACCAACGATCCGGACGTGCAGAAAATGGTGGACTACGCGGCGAAGTGGACGAGCTCTCCCAACGACGGGGACGGGGACGACGACTTCAATCATGATTTCCCTATCGAGGACAACAACTGCGCGAATTTCGCCTCGCAGGTTCTCCACGCGGGCGGCTGGGACTATGACGACTTCGGGATCAATCCGTATTCCACTGTTTTCTGGGGCCCGGATCTTCTGGGCCCCGCCGGACCATCTCGCACATGGGTGAATGCGGCATATCAGTACACGTACGTCGATAAGAGCTCGTACGACTATCTGGACAACATCTGGAACGCCACAGCGGGAGATCTCCTGTATGTCGACTGGGATCCCGACGGGAAGGCGGACGGCGACATCGATCACGTCATGGTCGTGACGTCGAACGAGGGCGGCGAGCCGGGCATCTCGCAGAAGACCCCCAACAGGTCCGACATCCCGCTCAGCGAATCGATCAGGAATGCCACGAATCAGGGCAAGTCGGATATCGTGTGGTACGGCCTGAAGCGGTAGTCAAGACGCTCGCCCGAAATCCACTCCCCCTCCATGCGCCCTCAGCAAAGGATGGCCCATGCGCCCAGGAATCCTCGCCGGACAAGTCGTCCTCGCCGTCTTCGCCGTACTGGCACTGGTGGCACTGGTCCTTCCCTGGTGGCGTCGGAGCCGTATCCGCCGGGCCCCGACCGGCCTCAAGCTCGCCCTGAGCCTGACGGCGACGATCGCCATCGGGTTTCTGCTGCTGAACACGCTGAGGGATGTCGAGCACACCACAACCGCCGGTAAACGGATGTGCGGAGGCAGTTACCTCTTCATGCTCGATACCCGTCTCGAGATCACGGAGAATCTGTACCATGACTGCATCGTCTACAGTCGGGTCGCCATCGCCCTGCTCATCGCCGCCGCCCTCGGCGTCGTAGGGATGGAGTACGGGATCCTGAGGTACGTCGCCTCGCGACGCCGGGTCCGGTCGGCGTCGTCGTCCGTGACGGCGGCATCGGGCGAGGAGACGTAGCCGAGCCGCCGAGCCACAGGGCGCCCGCAGGACGCCGTCGGCCCTATTCCGCCTGATTTCTCTGCTTTTCCGGCACCATTCCTCTCGCGCCCCGACCGCCCGGCCCAGCGGTCGGGGCGCGCGTACGCGCGTATGGAGGAACCTCATGCCCTCGCTGCTGCTAGTCCGCTTCCGGCGATCGGGGCCGGGGCGCGCGCACGGAGAGGAGATTGCGTCTGGCGGGCCACCAGGGGGCTCAGGGTGAGGTCGGGGCGCGCCCACGAGGGATCGGGGCGCGCCCACGAGGGAGCCGCGTCATCGGCTGCGCGCCGCGGAACGATCGGCCGTCCTCGGGAGCGCTGACACGGCGATGACCGGCATGGCATGATCGACTCAGTTCATTGTGAGCGGCGCGCCCCGGCACCGGTGCCCCGGCCCCTCACGATCGACCGTCGTCCGTCCCCGATCTCGGAGTCCCGCATGCCCCTCGACGTCCTCCCGCTCCTCGGCGCCGCTCAGGCGTCCTTCACCCCGTCGACGACGGCGGTGGGCGGCAACGTGTTCCTCACGGCGATCGTGGGCCTCGTGCCCCTGATCGCCTTCTTCGTTCTCATGGGCGCCTTCAAGGTCGCCACTCATTGGTGCTCGATCATCGCGCTCGCGCTGTCCGCGGTGCTGGCCATCGTGTGCTTCCGCATGCCGGTGGGGATGACGGTCCTGTCCGGGACGCAGGGCCTGGCCATGGGATTCGTCCCGATCATCTACATCATCATCGCCGCCGTGTGGCTCTACAACCTCACCGAGGTCTCCGGGCGCTCGAAGGATCTGCGGGCCGTGTTCAACGCCATCGGCAAGGGGGACATGCGCGCCCAGGCCCTCATCGTCTCCTTCTGCTTCTGCGGGCTGCTCGAGGGGCTGGCCGGCTTCGGGGCACCGGTGGCGATCACCGCCGCCATGCTCGTGACCCTCGGCGTGGACAAGATCAAGGCCGCACTCGTGACGATCGTCGGCAACGCCATTTACGTGGGCTTCGGCGCCATGGCCATTCCCGTGACCACGGCCGCCAATCTCGGCGGCGGGGAGAACCCCGCGGTCGTCGGATCCTTCATGAGCCACTTCACGTGGGTCATCTGCGTGCTCATGCCCTTCCTCCTCCTGGCGATTCTCGACGGTGTCCGCGCCGTGCGGCAGCTGTGGCCCCTGGCCCTCATCGCCGGGCTGGCCACCGGAGCCGGCCACTTCGTCGCGCCGAACGTCTCCTACGAGCTCACCAGCGTCCTGGCCGCCCTTCTGGGCTTCGCCGCCTCCTACATCTTCCTCCTCGTGTGGACGCCGACCACTCCCGAGGAGTTCCGCTCGGAGACCAGCGCCGAGGACAAGCCCGACACCGAGCGCGTGGTTCTCGCCCTCCTGCCCTACGTCCTGGTCGTCGTCATGATCGGCATCACCAAGCTGTGGAAGATCGGTGTCGATCTGTCCAAGGCGCTGTCCGGCACCGACATCAAGATCCCGTGGCCCGGAGTCCACGGCCGGCTGCTCACCAGCACCGGCGAGGTCTCCGACAGCGCCGAGTACAACCTGCAGACCCTCTCCAATCCGGGCACCTGGATCTTCCTGACGGCCGTGATCGTGACGATCGTCTACTCCCGGCGCTCCTCGGGCGGTCGCTTCCAGGTGAGCGCGCGACGCATGCTCCGAGCGCTGCCGGAGACGGTCTACACACTGCGCATGTCGATCCTCACGATCGCCACCGTCATGGCGCTGGCCTACATCATGAACTTCTCGGGTCAGACCAGTGCCGTGGGTGCGGCTCTGGCGACCACGGGTGCGGCCTTCGCATTCCTCTCCCCAGTCCTGGGGTGGGTCGGCACGGCAGTGGCGGGCTCGGCGACGAGCGCCGGCGCCCTGTTCGCGAACCTGCAGGCCACCGCCGCGCACACCGCGGGGCTGGACCCGCGCATCCTCCTGGCGGCCAACACCATCGGCGGTGGCCTGGGCAAGATCGTCTCGCCTCAGAACCTCGCCGTCGTCACCACGGCCGTCCAGGCGCCCGGGACGGACGCGGAGATCCTCAAGAAGGCCGCGCCGTTCTCGCTCGGCCTCCTCGTCCTGCTGGGGGCGATGGTCTTCATCGCCGCCCAGGGATGGCTCGGCGCCTACATGCCCGCCTGAGAGCACCCGCCTGAGAGCGCCCGCCGGAGGGCGCCGGCCCGGGCCCCGCGTCGAGTCGGGCTTTTTCGCGCGAGGCTGGCATTTCGGCGCGAGTCCGACGGCGGCGTCGTCGGGCTCGCACAGGAATGCCCGACTCGTGGTTCCGGTAGCCGGGTGCACCGCCATCGGACCGATCTCGAGCCGGAACGGGACCGATCTCGAGCCGGAACCGAACCGATCTCGACGCGGATTACGACCGATCTCGCGGACAGCGCGGAGAGGGGGAGCGCGAGCGCTCAGTGCGGACCACCGCCGTGCGCAGCAGAGTCTCGAAGGGCCCCGCGTGGCCGCCTCGTTCGAGGATCGCGCACAGGAGCACGGCGGCCAGCCAGACCGCCACGGCGATGCCCGCCGACGCAGCCTCCCCCACCACCAGTCGGGTCCCCAGCAGCCCCGGCACGATCACGAACACAGCCCCGAACAGGACCGTCTGACTCAGGTAGGCCGTCATCGACCTCCGACCCACGCTCGAGGCCAGCCACCGCAGACCGGTCAGTCGTCCGTCCGGCCTCGGCCCGCCCGCGTACAGAGCCAGAAGGGCCAACCAGCCGCATCCCCCGGCCAGACCGAAGACCTCTGCGACCGCGAGGTCCCAGAACATGAGCCTCCCGCCGGTGATCCAGCGCGCCATGCCGACGGCGCTCACCGCACCGATGATCAGCCCGCCGAGAGCGACGACGGTCAGCGGGCGGCGATGCCCGCGGGGATCGGCCATGACATCGGTATCCGCCAGACGGGCGCCGATGAACATGGCGGGCACAATGGTGCTGCTCGTCAGCGTCAGGACCGTGTTCATGGCCCAGTGCCGCACGTTGGATGCGAAGACGAGCAGCCCCGTCGCCGGCATCTGCTCCTGAGCGACGGCCTGCGCGTACGTCGTGCCCATGATCGCCGCGGTCCCGCCCGTATTCAGTCGCGTCCAGATCAGCCACAGGATGAGGAGAACGCTGACCGCGATGGCCCGCCTGCGATGCTTCCGCGCCAGCCATCCCGCGAAGACGACCGCCGCCAGTCCGTACGTGCCGATGATGTCGCCGTAGAAGAAGACGCCGTGGACGAGGCCGAAGAGGATCATCCACAGCCCGCGGCGCCTCACGAGGCGTCGCGCGTCCACGGTGGCCCGCTCATGGGCCCAGGAGATCTCCGCGGGCGTCGGCTCGCGCCCTGCCCTCGCCCCATCCAGACCCCTGAGGTAGGAGTTCGTACCGCTCTCGATCCGCCGGTTGATCATGGTGACCAGTCCGAAACCGAACAGCATGGCGAAGAGCGGGTAGACACGATCGGAGATCAGCAGGGTCCGCACCCAGACCCAGACCGTGTCCGCCACGTCCGCCATGCCCCCGGCGCCGGCGGCCGCCTCCCCACCGGTCGAGTCCGGATTCGCGATCGTGAGCCACACGGACACGTTGGCCCCCGCGATGAGCAGGAGCATGAAGCCCCGGGCCACATCGGGCGCCGGATAGCGCACGCCCCGAGAACCAGTGAATGACGCTGTGAGCCGCATGGCCTCACGCTAGAAAAGGGCCGACGCCGGAACCTCCCCCGCAGGGTCATGGCCTCTCTCCCCCGCGGGGAGGGGACTCCGCGGCGTCTCCGACTGCACCGTGCACGCCCCGGCCGCTCTCCCCCACGGGGAGGAGGTGCGGTGGCGCACGAGCATCGAGCATCCTCATGCTGGGCACACCTCTCTCCCCCGCGGGGAGGGGCCACGCCATGTCGCCCGCATAGTGGCTGCCCTCCGCACACCTCTCTCCCCCGCGGGGAGGGGACTCCGGGCGGGCTGGACGGGAACGGTCGTCCCGGCGCCGCGCTCTCCCCACGGGGAGAGGGAACCGGGAGCCGAACCGGTATCGCATGGCACGCCTCGCATCCGGCGCGGCGGACGCATGCATCCGCCGCGCTCCGCGGGCCGACGCGGACCGCGTCCATCACTCATGAGCTCTGGCGACACTCCGTCATAAACCTCAGGCGACGCTTGCGCAAACCCGATCGCCCGATCGCCCCGGCGCAGGGGGACGCCTCCGCGCCAGCCACGAGGCGACCCGCATTTTTCCCCGCGACGACGCCCCTTCGCATGTGTCGCCCCAAGCTCGCCCGACGAAGAGCCCCCGAAGCGCCCCCGTGCACCTACGGTGAGGCCTGAGCCAACGGCGGCCAGCAACGGCCAATGACGTCGACGAAAGGTCCATCCGTGCGCATCGCACTCTTCGCGACCTGCATAGCAGACTCGATGTTCCCGCAGGCGCCGCAGGCGACCGTCGCCATCCTGGAGAGACTCGGACACGAGGTCGTCTTCCCGGAGAGCCAGGTCTGCTGCGGACAGATGCACGCGAACACCGGGTACTTCACGCAGGCGTCCTCCCTCATCCGCAACCACGTCAGGACCTTCGAGCCGGTGCTCGACGGCGAGTGGGACGCCGTCGTCGTCCCCTCCGGCTCGTGCGCCGGGGCGACCCGCCACGAGCAGGCTCTCGTGGCCGAGCACGTGGGCGACAGCGCCCTGGCGCGCCGCTCCAAGGAGGTCGCGGCGAGGACCTACGAGCTCTCCGAGCTGCTCATCGACGTCCTGGGGGTGACCGACGTCGGCGCCTCCTTCCCCCACCGGGTCACCTATCACCCGACCTGCCACTCGATGCGCATCGCCAAGGTCGGCGACCGCCCCCTGCGGCTCCTGGAGGCCGTCGACGGCATCGACCTGGTGCCCCTGCCCGACGCCGAGGTGTGCTGCGGCTTCGGAGGCACCTTCTCGATGAAGAACTACGAGACCTCCACGGCCATGCTCGCCGACAAGGTCTCCAACGTCATGTCCACCCGGGCCGAGGTGCTGTGCATGGGCGACTACTCCTGCCTCATGCACGTCGGCGGCGGCCTGTCCCGCCTGAACTCGGGGGTGCGGATCATGCACCTGGCCGAGATCCTGGCCTCGACCAAGGACCAGCCCTTCGACGGCAACGTGTCCTTCGCCCCCACCGCCGAGGAGGCGACGGCCCGATGAGTCAGACCTTCCTGGGCATGCCGGCGGTGCCGGACGTCGAGTCCCGTGCGACCCGCACCGGCGGGTGGCGCACCACCGTCGAGATCCCCGACGACACGCTGCGGTGGGGCGAGACCTTCCCGACCGCGGCCCACAAGACCCTCCGGAACACCCAGCTGCGCCGCAACCTGGGCCACGCCACGCGCACCATCCGGAACAAGCGGGCCGTGCGAGTGGAGGAGATGCCGGACTGGGAGGAGCTCCGCCGGGCCGCCAGCGCCGTCAAGAACGAGGTCATGAGCCATCTGCCCGAGCTGCTCGAGCGCTTCGAGGCCAACGTCGCCGCGCGCGGCGGCGTCGTCCACTGGGCGCGCGACGCCGCCGAGGCAAACCGGATCGTCACCTCGATCATCAGGTCCAAGGGCGTGGACGACGTCGTCAAGATCAAGTCGATGG
>ERZ773004.280-NODE-280-length-33835-cov-111.734221_pt1 | contig 33835 bp, 30 predicted proteins | sample MGYA00580667_ERZ773004 | MGnify/ENA primary metagenome ERZ773004 (study PRJEB29015, sample SAMEA2737963) | human oral metagenome | biome: human oral; feature: human-associated habitat; material: dental | place: China | collected 2123 ... | reverse complement strand
GGCGGGCGGCGCGCCGCCGGCCGGGTCCCCGGGCGCGCCGGGCCGTCCCGGGAACCCGGGTGCCGTCCGGGCTCCCCGGGAGTCGGGCCGTGAGAGGATCGGGTGGTGAGCGCAGTGGAGTTCTCCCCGGGCGGCCTGCCGCCGGCCGTCGAGCGCGGCGCGATCCGCGCCGTCATGTCCGATCTGGACGGCACCCTGCTCGACCCGACGTCCTGGGTGAGCGAGCGCACCCGCGCCGCGCTGGAGGCCCTGCACGCGGCGGGCGTCCCCTTCTGCATCGCCTCGGGCCGCGACCTCGTCTCGATCGGGCGCCTCATGGCGCAGTGGGGCATCACGGAGCTCGTCGACTTCGTCTCGGGCATGAACGGCTCGGAGTTCCAGGACCTGCGCACCGGCCGGGTGCGCCGCGGCCACTTCGTCGAGGCGGGGCTGTTCCGCGAGGTCATGGCCTTCTTCGCCGACCTGCCCGTGGCCTTCTCGATCGTCGAGGACGGCGTCTTCCTGACCCCGGAGGTCACCGGGCTCATGGACGAGATGGTCGCCTGGGCGCGCGTGACGGTCCGCGAGGAGCCCGACTTCGGGCGCCTCCTCGACGTCCCGCAGGCCAAGCTCCACATCTTCTGCGACCCGGCCCGGATGGACCTGCTCGTCGAGCGCACGGCCCGCTGGGAGGACCCGCGGGTGGTCGGCGTCAGGACCGGACCGAATCTCATCGAGTTCATGGCCCCCGGCGTCGACAAGACCCTCGGCCTGGACCGCCTGGCGGAGGCCCTCGGGCTCGGGACGGGGGCCGTCATGGCCTTCGGCGACGCGGAGAACGACACGGGGATGGTCGAGCGCGCCGGCGTGGGCGTGGCGATGGGCAACGGCTGCGCCGACACGCGCCGGGTCGCGGACTGGATCGCCCCGTCGAACGCCGAGGACGGTTTCGCCCGGTTCACGAGCAGCTGGTTCGACCTGGACCGGGAGACCGGCTGAGACCTGCGGGCCGGGCTCAGCCCCCCGAGGGGCCGGCGTCCCCGGCTGCGTCGAGCCGCGCGGCCCGGCGCCGGTCGTTGCGTTTGCAGAGGATCTCGGCGATGACGTAGAGGGCCGACATGGGCAGCGCGAGGACGGACATCGAGATCGGGTCCGTCGAGGGCGTCGCCACGGCCGCGAAGAGGAAGCAACCGAAGACGGCGACGGTGCGGTACTTGGCCAGCCCGGCGCCGGTGATGATGCCGAGGCGGTCGAGCATGACGAGCACGACCGGCAGCAGGAAGCTCAGGCCGAAGACGAGCAGCAGGGTCATCTCGAAGGTGAGGAACTCGTTGGCGTCGTTGAGGTTGGTGACGCCCGAGGGGTTGAACTGCAGCAGGACGGTGAATCCCTTGGGGCAGATCCAGTAGCCGAGCACGACCCCGGCGAGGAACAGCGGGATGGACGGTCCGAGGAAGCTCAGCGCGGCCCGGCGCTCGTTGGCGAGCAGGCCTGGGGCGATGAAGCGCCACAGCTGGTAGAGCCACACCGGGCACGAGAGGATGAACCCGGCGACGACGGGGATCTTCATCCACAGCGTGAAGCCGCCGGTGATGTTCGAGGTGGTGATGGCCACCTGAGCGTCGGGGTTGCTCGCCCGGTAGGCGTCGATCGCGGTGTTGATCGGGTGGAAGAAGACCGCGACGAGGGGGTCGAAGAAGATGAAGCAGGCCAGGGCGGCGACGACGACGGCGACGATCGACACGAGGATGCGGTAGCGCAGCTCGCGGAGATGGTCGACGAGCTCCATCGAGCCGTCCTCGGAGATCTCAGGGGGGCGCCAGGACTCGGGCAGGATGTGGCGCCGCCGACGCCCGGCGCGCCCGGAGTCGGCCCGCCCCTGGTCGATCGTGGTGGCCATGTCGCGCCCGGGGGCCTCAGGCGCCCTCTGCGGCCCGGTTCGTGGCCTCGCCCTCGGGGGTCTCGGGCGGCGAGGACTGCTCGGCGGGCCGGGCCGGCTGCTCCTCGTCGGGGGCCGGCGTCACGGCGGCCGCGCCCCCGGGCCCCTTCGTGGCGTTGAGCCCCTCGGTCTCCTCCTTGAACTCGCGGATGGCCTTGCCGGAGGCCCGACCGAGACCGGCCAGCCTGGTGCCGCCGAAGAGCAGGATGACGATTCCCAGGAGGATGAGGAGTTCCTGCCAGCCGAGATTCATTGTCGTGTCTCCTTGAAGAGGGACCGCCGGCGGCGCCGACGGGTGCTGTGCGGTCGCCGACGTCGACGCCGCTCGTGTCATCGGCACCGGTCCGGGCGGCGCCCAGCCGCCCGCAGTGCCTGTCAGCCAGAGTACGCGGATTCACCAAAGAGCTCTCGGTTCAGCTCCAGCCCGGCCAGGGCGCGCTCGCGCGCCCCCTCGGCCGCCGCGGCGGGCTCGACGGCGAGCACCCGGTCGCCCAGGCGCAGTAGCAGCCCACTCACCCAGCCCGGGTCTCCGACCGGCAGGACGACCCGCACGGCCCCGTCCGCCAGCTCGGTGACGCTCGTCGTGGGGCAGTACTCGACGATCCAGCGGGCCGGGGCGGCCAGGTCGAGGGTGACGGTCTGCTGGGCGTCGTCGAACCATGGCCGCTGGACGGGCGCCTCGCCGTGGTCGGCGGCCGGTTCGCCGGTCTCCTCGACCCCGGTGATGCGGTCGAGCCGGTAGGTGCGCCAGCCGGGCCGGGCGCCGCCCGTGCCCCCGGGGGCGTCCCCGTCCGTCTCCCGGCCGGACGACCACGCGTGGAGGTAGGCGATGCCCCCGCGCGTCTCGATGACGGCCGGGTCGACGAGCGGGCGCGTCGTCCTGCCGCGGCTGGCGTTGTCGTAGACGAGGCGCACCCGCGAGCCCGTCCCGATGGCCCGGCGGAGGCCGGCGCGCACGGCGTCGTCGCCCGTGGAGAGGCGCAGCTCGACGCGGTCGGCCGGTGCGCCGGCAACGAGGTCCTCGAGGGTGCGCCGGGCCCGGGTCGCGGCCTCGGACAGCTCCCCGGTGGCGAGCTCGGCGACGGCCTCGAGGGCGACGACGAGGCTCGTCGCCTCGTCGGGGGTGAAGCGCATGGGGCGGGAGAGGTAGTCGGCGTTGCCCAGTCGGATGACGCCGCTGTCCTCGACGGCGTCCATGTCGATCTCGATGAGGTCTCCCCCGCCCTGGCCGGGCAGACCGCACATCCACAGGGCCTGGAGGTCCCTGCCGAGCTGCGCGGGGGTGATGCCGAAGGCCTCGGCGGCCTCGTCGACGCCGATGCCGGGGTTGGTCATGAGGTAGGGGACCTCGACGAGCATGCGCTGGACCTGCTCCGCACTCGTGCTCATGCCGGCCTCCTCGCGCTGATCCGGAGCAGGCGCACGACCTCGGCGCGCAGCTCGGCGGGCTCGAGGACGACGGCGTCGGGCCCGGCGGCGGCGAGCTGCGCGGCGATGTCCTCACGGGACGAGTACTCGATCCGCCAGCAGGCGAAGTCCTCGGGCAGGGCGAGGACCCCGGGCCCGGCGGCGGGGTTTCCGCGCCTGGTCAGCGCGGGCTGGAAGCCGGCGCGCACGGCGACGAGGGCGCTGGCGTCGGGGCCGGCGGGCTCCAAGGAGCGCGAGAGCCCGCCCAGGTCGACGTCGGCGGGGACGGTGAAGGCGCCGGGGGCGCCGACCGTCGTGGGCCCGGAGCTGATGCGGCCGAGCTTGAACATGCGCGGGGCGTCCCTGCCCTCGTCCAGGCCGAGCAGGTACCAGCTGCCGCGCCGCCAGACGAGGCGCCACGGCTGGACGGTGCGCAGCTCGTCGGCCCCCCGGTAGCGGAAGGCGATGCGGGTGCGGTCGAGGGTGGCCTGCCAGCACACGTCGAAGGCCGGTTCGCTCGCGCTGATGCGCGGGGCGAGGGCCTCGAAGCGCCGCGAGTCGACCTGGGCGCCGGCGGCGCGGAGCTTCGCGATGGCGCTGATCGTGTCGTCCGCGGCGCTCGCCTCGCGCCAGACGCGGGAGGCCAGAGCCAGGGCGGACAGCTCGTCCGCGTCGAAGTCGACCGGGGGCAGCTCGAAGTCGCGGCGGGTGATTCGGTAGCCGGGCTCGTCCTCGAAGAAGGCCTCGTCGCTGCCCGTCGCTATCGGCACGCCGAGGGCGCGGAGGGCCTCCTTGTCGCGCTCGAAGGTGCGGTTGAAGTTGACCGGGCTCATCCGGCGGTAGTCGGTGACGAGCTCGCGCAGCTGCCCCTTGGTCACCCAGTGACGGGCGCTGAGCAGGGCGATCGTCAGGTTGAGGAGCCTCTCGGATGTTCGTTGCGCCACGGTCCGAACGCTACCAGCGTCGTGCCACGATGAACGGGTGGACGCATCCCGCCGCGGCGGGGCGGGCCGTTTCGCCCCCTCGCCGACCTCCGACCTGCACCTGGGCAATCTACGCACCGCCCTGCTGGCGTGGCTGTTCGCCCGCGCGGACGGGCTGGACTTCATCGTGCGCATCGAGGACCTCGACCGTGCCCGGGCCGCGGCCGCCCCGGGGGTCGCCGACCGGCAGCTGCGCGATCTGGAGGCCATCGGCCTGGACTGGGACGGGCCGGTCGTGCGCCAGAGCGAGCGGCTGGACCTGTACCGGGACGCGACGTCCGGGCTGGACCGCTACGAGTGCTACTGCACGCGCCGCGAGATCGCCGAGGCCTCCAGCGCCCCGCACGGGCGGTGGCGCCCCTACCCCGACACCTGCGCGGGGCTGTCCGGGGTCGAGCGCGCGGCCCGGCGTGCGGTTCGTCCGGCGGCCCTGCGGGTCAGGGCGGGCGGGGCGGTCCGGACGATCCACGACCGTTTCGCGGGCGAGGTCACCGCCGAGGTGGACGACTTCGTCCTGCAGCGCAACGACGGGACGCCCGCCTACAACCTGGCGGTCGTCGTCGACGACGCGCTCCAGGGCGTCACCCAGGTGACGAGGGGCGCCGATCTGCTCCCCTCGGCCCCTCGCCAGGCCTGGCTCGCCGAGCGCCTCGGCGCCCGGGCGCCGGAGTACGCCCACGTCGGTCTCGTCGTGAACAGCGAGGGCCGGCGCCTGGCCAAGCGCGACGGGGCGGTGACGCTCGGGCGTCTGGAGGCGGCCGGCACGGACGCCGGGCGGGTCTTCCGGCTCCTGTCGGACTCGTGCGGCCTGCCTCCCGCCGAGAGCCCCCGCGCCCTGCTGGCGCAGCTGCTGGACGCCGGGGACGGGGGCGCCGGGCCGCTCCACGACGGGGCGCTGGCGAGGCCGTGGACCCCTCCCCCGTCGGTCGTGGGCTGACCCGTGCGCACCGCCCGACCGGCCGCGCGCGGACCCCGGCTCAGGAGGAGGTCTGCTGGTACAGGATGTCGACGACGAAGACGAGGGTCGCGTTCGGGTCGATCGCTGGGCTCGCGTTGCCGTTCGGATAGGCCAGCGAGCCGGGCACGACGAGCAGCACCCGGCTGCCGACGGTCTGGCCGACGAGGCCCTGCTGCCAGCCGTCGATGAGCGAGCCGAGGGCGCCGCTCTGCGGGGTCGGGTTGCCGTCGCCGTAGGTCGAGTCGATGACGTGCCCGTCGGAGTAGGCCACCTCGAGGTAGTTGACGGTGACCGTCGCGCCGGCGTCGGCGATCTGCGCGCCGTTGCCCTTGATGAGGGGCTGCACCTTGAGCTCGCCCGGGGCGTCGACGCCGGACGGGATCGACACCGACGGGTTGTTGACGCCGTTGTCCCAGGTGACGGCGGGCAGGTTCGGGTCGTCGACGGGGACGGTGTCGCCGGACGGGGCGGTCAGCGTCGTCGAGACGATGTCGACGACGAAGAAGAGCGAGTCGCCCACCTCGATGCCCGCGCTCGACGCGCCGCCGGAGGAGTCGTAGCCGTCGGCGCCGGTGACGCCGAGGAGCACGCGGTCGCCCACGTGCTTGCCGGTCAGTCCCTTGGAGAAGCCGGCGATGACCTGGCCGAGCGAGAAGGTGGCGGTCTTGCCGGAGCTGTAGCTCTCGTCGAAGACGTCGCCGGTGCGCCCGTCGACGCCGTGGTAGTTGACCTCGACGGAGCCGCCCTCGGTGACCTCGGCGCCGTCGCCGGGCACGAGGACCTTGCTCATCGTCTCGTTCACGCCGAGCGGCCAGGAGGCGCTGACCGTCGGCGCCTGCCCGGGCTCGCCCTCGACGTCGATCTGGTCGAGGTTGTCGATGATCGTCGCCGGGGCCTGGCTGGTCGACTCGCTCGCCTCGGGGCTCGCGCTGCTCGGGGCGGAGGCGGACGACGTCTGGTCCGACGAGGCCTCGCTCTTGCCGCACCCGGCCGCGCCGAGCAGCACGACCGGGACGAGCAGGGCCGCGGCGACGCGCCGACGGGACAGCGCGCGGGCGGCGGGGACGGATCCACTGGAATGAACTGGCACGCGGTCATGCTACCCGTCGCCGGCCCCACGACCGGGCAGCAGCGCACGGGACCGGCCGACTCACATGCCCACGAGGTCGAGCAGGGTGCCGAGCTCCTCACGGGTCAGTTCGCGGGTCCCGCCGCTGGCCAGGTCGCCGAGCCTGACCGGCCCGATCCCGATGCGGGCCAGCCGGCGGACCGGGTGCCCGACCGAGTCCATCATGCGCCGCACGATGCGGTTGCGCCCCGAGTGCAGGGTGATCCGCACGAGGGTGCGGGAGGGCCCGCGCGAGACGAGCCTGACCCGGTCGGGCCGGATCGGCCCGTCCTCCAGGCGCAGCCCCTTCTCGAGTCGGTGCAGGACCCGGTCGTCGATGAGGCCCTCGGCGTCGACGAGGTAGGTCTTGCGCACCTCGTAGCTGGGATGGGCCAGGCGGTGGGCGAACTCGCCGTCGTTCGTGAGGATGATGAGACCCTCGGTGTCGGTGTCGAGGCGCCCCACGTGGTAGAGCCGCTGGTGGCGCGGCACGTACTGGGCGAGCGTCTCCCGGCCCTCGGGGGCGTCCATGGTCGCCACGACGCCGCGGGGCTTGTTGAGCAGCAGGTACGTGTGGCGGCGCGGGGCCGGGATGCGGGCGCCGTCGACGCGGATCGTGTCGCGCCCGGGGTCCACGCGCAGGCCCTGGGTCGTGACGACGCGCCCGTTCACCTCGACGCGGCCCTCCTCGATCATGGCCTCGGCGGCCCGGCGCGATGCCACGCCGGCCTGGGAGAGCGCCTTCTGCAGGCGGATGCCCTCGGTCTCCTCACGGTCGCTGGTCCGGCTCATCGTGCTCCTGTCCCTCGTCCTCGTCCGCGCGCCGCCCGGCGGTCTCGTCGGCGTCCTGCGCCTCGGCGTCGGCGTCCTCGGCGGGACGGGCGAGCCGGGAGAGCTCCGCCTCGAGGGCGGAGGCGTCCGGCAGCAGCGGCGCGATGTCGGGCAGCCCGCTCAGGCTGTCCAAGCCTAGCCGCGCGAGGAAGTGGTCGGTGGTCACGAGCAGGCCGGCCCCGGTGGACGCGTCGGCGCCCTGCTCGTCGACGAGGTCCCGGGCGAGCAGGGTGCGCACGACGCCGTCGACGTTGACGCCCCGCACCGCCGAGACCCGCGACCGCGGCACCGGCTGGAGATAGGCGATGACGGCGAGGGTCTCCATGGCGGCCTGGGAGAGCCGGTTCCTGCCGCCGGCGCGCACCCAGGCGGCGATCCGGTCGTGGTGCTCGGGGCGGGTGTGGTAGCGCCAGCCCCCGCCGACGCGGCGCAGCTCGAAGCCGTGCCCGCCCTCGTCGTAGTGGCGGACGAGCCCGTCGAGGGCCTCGCGCACGATCCCGACGGGCGCCCCGGCCGCCTCGGCGAGCATCGTCTCGTCGGCCGGCTCCTCGCTCATGAGGAGCAGGGCCTCGAGGAGGCCGGAGATCTCCTCGGCGGTGGGCACGGGCCGCTCCTCGGCGTCCTGCCGGTCGTCGTCGGCGGGCACGGGCCGCTCCTCGTCACTCATGGCGCTCTCCTGTCTGCTCGTCGGGCCCGGTCGGCTCCTGACCGGCCGGCACGTCGAACTCGTCGCTGATGGACAGCTCGCCGTCGGCCCGCCCGGTCCAGCGCACGGTGAGCTCGCCCAGCGGGGAGAGCTGCTCGAAGGACACAGCGGCCTGGCGGAAGAGCTCCAGCAGGGCCAGGAAGCGGGCGACGACGGTCATCCTGTCGGCGCCGGCGGTCAGCGCACGGAAGCTGGCCCGGCCGCAGTCGCGCAGCCGGTCGACGAGGACCCTGGCCTGCTCGCCGACGTTGACGGTGACGACGTGCAGCTGCTCCAGGGGCATCGTCACGACGTCGGGCGGCGAGAGGGCGCGCACGGCCAGCCGAGCCAGACGCTCCGCGCCGCCGGGGATCGTCACCTCGGGCAGCAGCCCGCGGAACTCGTCCTCGAGACCGCCGGGCCGGGCGAAGCGGCGGGCCTCGGCGTCCATGAGGGCGGCGAACTGCACCGAGACCCGCTTGAAGGCGCGGTACTGGAGCAGCCGGGCGAACAGCAGGTCGCGGGCCTCGAGCAGGGCCAGGTCCTCGGGGTCGTCGACCTCGCCGCTGGGCAGCAGCCGGGCCGCCTTCAGGTCGAGGAGGGTCGCCGCGACGACGAGGAAGCTGCTGGTGCGCTCGAGGTCCCAGCGCGCCCCGGCGGCCCTCACCTGGGCGATGAACTCGTCGGTCACCCGCGACAGGGCGACCTCGGTGATGTCCAGCCGGTGCTTGTTGATGAGCTGGAGGAGCAGGTCGAACGGACCGTCGAAGTTGTCGAGGCTCACGTGGAAGCCGTGCTCGCCGCCGGCCCCGACCCGGTCCGGCTGCGCGCCGCCGTCCTCGGCCATCTCAGGCCCTCAGGCGCCTGACCAGCTCGGACGCCTCGCCGTTGGCGGCGAGGTCGGCCAGGGCGATGGCGATGGCCTCGCGGACGATGCGGCCCCGGTCGGCAGAGGCGCGGTGCCGGGCGCGCAGGGCCAGACGGGCCCGTTCGAGCCCGAGCAGCTCCTCGCCGGACAGGTAGATCGTGATCTTCTCGTCGTGGCGCACCCGCCCGCTCGTCGCGCCGACGGGCCCGGCGTCGGGACCGTCCTGCCGCGCGACGGCCCGCGGGTCGGCGGGGACGGCGCCCTGCGTGGGGCGGAAGAACTCCTCCGCCCCGGGCAGGCTCACCCTTCGTGGCACCGGACCAGCACCTCCTTGGCGAGCATGCGGTAGGCCGCGGCGCCCGGGGAGCCGGAGTCGTAAGTGGTGATGGGCTCGCCGGCGACGGTGGTCTCGGGGAAGCGGATGGTGCGCCGCACGACGGTGTGGAAGACCTCGTCGCCGAAGACCTCCAGCACACGGGTGAGCACCTCGCGGGTGTGCACGGTGCGGCCGTCGAACATGGTGGCCAGCACGCCGAGGACGCGCAGCTCGGGGTTGAGCCGGTCGATGACCTTGTTGATCGTGTCGGACAGCAGGGCGACGCCGCGCAGCGCGAAGTACTCGCACTCCAGCGGGATGATGACGCGGTCGGAGGCGGTGAGCGCGTTGATGGTGAGCAGCCCGAGGGAGGGCGCGCAGTCGATGAGGATGAAGTCGTAGCGCTCGCGCAGCGGGTCGAGGACGCGCTTGAGGGTCTGCTCGCGGGCGACCTCGCCGACGAGCTGCACCTCGGCGGCCGACAGGTCGATGTTGGCCGGCATGAGGTCCATGCCGGGCACATCGGTCGGCAGGACGACGTCGTCGACGTCGTACTCGGCGCTCAGCAGCAGGTTGTAGATGCTCCGCTCGAGGGTGTGCGGGTGCACTCCGAGGCCGAGGGAGGCCGATCCCTGGGGGTCGAAGTCCACGAGGAGCACCCGGCGTCCGAGCTCGGTCAGGGCGGCGCCGAGGTTGATCGTCGTCGTGGTCTTGCCGACGCCGCCCTTCTGGTTGCACAGGGCGATGACCACCGCCCGCCGGGGGCCCTCGGCCGGGGGCGGCACGACGAGCTCCGGCATGGGCCGACCCATCGGGTCGGGCTCCTCGGCCGGGGCGTCCGCGCCGAGACCGGGCAGATTCTCCGATGTCATCAGTGGGCTCCTCACGACGTTGGTGGGACCAGCGTAGTCACCCCTGTGTCCGACCCGCACGCCGACAACGGCCCGGGCGGCGGTCGGAACCATTGACAGTCGGGCCGGGAGCACTTAACATAACACGTGTTATGTTTCATCGAGGAGGCTTGACATGCCAGAACTGTCGCGTCGCGCGGCCCTGGGCCTGGGCGCCGTCGCCGCACTGGGCACGGCGCTCTCCTGGCGGCGGCTCACCGGGCTCGACATCGAGGGGCGCCGCTCCGACGCCCTGACGATCGCCCTCAACGGCACCGCGCAGGACGCCGCGGCCGACGAAGGACTGATCAGGGCCTTCCAGGACGTCCACCCCGACATCCCCGTCCGCATCACCCCCATCCAGGGCACCGACTGGAGCGACTTCTTCGCGAAGATCCTCACCCTCGTGGCCGCCGGCACGGCCCCCGACGTCGTCATGGTCGCCACCGAGGGCACCCAGCTCTTCGCCGAGCGGCTCGCCCAACCGCTCGACGAGTACGTCAGGCGCGACCGCGACGAGCTGCGGGAGTTCTTCGCCGACGTCCACCCCTCGCTCATCGAGGCCTTCATGTATCAGGGCAGTCTCTTCCAACTGCCGCTGAGCTTCAACGCGGCGAACATGTTCTTCTCCCGACAGGCCCTGGAGACGGCCGGGCTGGACCGCCCCGCCGACGACTGGACCTGGGACGACTTCCGCGAGCTCCTGAGAGCCATGCGGTCCGCGGCCACGGGGACCTTCCGGCCCTTCTTCTGGACGAACCGGATGTGGGGCGGCATCGTGCCCTGGCTGTACACGAACGGCACGAGCTTCCTCAAGCCCGAGCGGTTCGCCGGCGGCGACTGGCTGTGGCAGGAGTTCTACCCGGACGAGCACGACCGGTCCGGGGGCCACCGCTGGGAGCAGCCGAACGCCGACGACCCCGCGGTGCTCGAGGCCTTCGAGTTCATGCAGGAGCTCATCGCCGAGGACCTCGGCTCCTCCCCCGCCTCGGGCGGGGGCAACGAGCTCGTGAGCCGCTTCAGCACCGGCGTCATCGGCATGACCCCGTCCGGGGGTTACTGGGTCAACGGCCTCTCGGAGGCCGGCATGGCCAAGGACCAGTACGACGTCGCCTACTTCCCCGGTCACCGGACCCAGCAGCACCAGTTCGGGGCCTCGGGCTACGCGATCATGAAGTCGTCCGAGCGCAAGGACGCGGCCTGGGAGTGGCTGAAGTTCGTCGTCTCGCCCCGGGGCATGCGGATCGCCCAGACGAAACCGGACTCCAGCTCCGCGCGCCGCTCGTACAACGCGGAGCTGTACGCACCGACCGGGCCCGAGCACTGGGGCGTCTTCTACGACACGCTCGACCGGTTCCCCACGACGGCCCCCATCCCGGCGCCTCCGCAGGAGGCGGCGGTGGAGACCGCTCTCCTCAAGAACGTCCTCAACGCGGTCACCGGTTCACGGGAGAACGTGCGGACGGCGCTGAGCAACCTGCAGCGCGACCTCGAACTGGCACTGGCCCGGGAGTGATCATGGCCCACGTCTCCTCCAGCACACGCGCCGCCGCCCGCCGCGGGGAGGGCAGGCTCGCCGCCTGCCTCCTCGCTCCCACCGTGATCGGGGTCGGGCTCTTCACCCTCCTCCCCATGGCGGCCTCGATCCTCCTCGCCTTCTTCGACTGGGACATCGTCTCGACCCCGGAGTTCGTCGGTCTCGACAACTTCGCGTCCGTGGCGACGAACCCGACGATCCGGGTGTCCTTCCTCAACACCTTCGGTTTCGTCGTCGTCGCCGTCGCCCTGCAGATCCTCGTGGCGCTCGTCCTCGCCGTGCTCGTGCAGACGCGGATGCCGGGCTGGCTGCGCGCCTTCTTCCGGTCGGCCTTCTTCTTCCCGCTCATCCTGTCCGCCGCCTCGGTCTCCCTCATCATGAGCTATCTGTTCAACGAGGACTTCGGCACCGTCAACGCGATCCTCGGCCTCGTCGGGCTGGGCCCGGTGGGCTGGCTCACGACGACGACGGGCGCCATGTGCGTCACCGTGCTCGTCTACGTCTGGCAGAACTTCGGCTTCACCTTCCTGCTGTTCGTCGGCGGCCTGGCCTCGATACCCAAGGACGTCTACGAGGCCGCCGACATCGACGGGGCGAGCGGCTGGCGCCAGCTCACCCGCATCACGCTGCCCCTCATCAGCCCGACGATGCTCGTCGCCAGCGTCATGGCGATCATCTCGGCACTGCAGATCTTCGACCAGCCCTATGTGCTCACGAGGGGAGGCCCGGGCGACTCCACCCGCACCGCCGTCATGGTCATCTACCAGTCGGCGTTCCAGGAGCTCCACTTCGGCCTCGCCTCGGCCATCGGCCTCCTGCTCATGGTCATCATCATGATCGCCACCTGGCTCCAGTTCCGCCTGTCCCGCCGTTTCGTCTTCTACATGTGAGGATCCGCGATGTCATCCGCATCCGTCAGCGCCCGTGGTCAGGCCCGCCGCGGAGCACGCGTCCTCTTCGTGACGCGGGTGGCCGTGCTCGGCGTCGCCCTCGTCCTCACCCTCGGCCCGGTCGTCTGGACCCTGGTCACGGCGCTCACCCCCCTCGACGAGACCGGGCACCGCCGCCTCGGCCTGGCGGCCTTCCGGGACGTCTTCTCCCAGGTCGACGTCCTGCGCCTGTTCTGGAACTCCACGCTGGTCACCGGGCTGTGCGCCCTCGGCCAGATGGCCACGGCGGCGCTGGCCGGCTACGCCTTCGCGCGGCTGCGCTTCCGGGGCTCGAACCTGCTGTTCGGCGTGATCCTCGCCACCATGATGATCCCCATGCAGGTGACGATCGTGCCGGTGTTCATGCTCATCCGCGGCATGGGGCTGGCGGACACGCTGCTGGCCCTCGTCCTGCCCGCCCTGCCCACCGCGTTCGGCACCTTCCTCATGCGGCAGTACTTCATGGGCATCCCGGACAGTCTCGGCGAGGCGGCCCAGGTCGACGGGGCCTCCCCCTGGCGGATCTTCAGCAGGATCTACCTGCCGCTGGCGACGCCGGGGCTGGCCATCGTCGGGATCCTGGCGTTCAACGCGATCTGGAACGAGTTCTTCCGGCCGCTCATCATGACGATCAGCGAGGACAACTTCACCCTGCCGCTGGGGCTGGTGAGCCTCCAGGGGCGGATGGGCAGCGGCTCGATGGCCACCGTGCTCGCCGGGGTCGTCCTCTCGATGGTCCCCGCACTCGTCGTCTTCGTCCTCGGGCAGCGTCCGCTGCGCGAGGGTCTCACCGCAGGGGCCGTGAAGTGACCGACCCCGCCCTCCCCGGCCTCCACGTCCGCCCGGCACGCGGCTGGGTGAACGATCCCAACGGGCTGTGCCGGGCCGGCGGACGCTGGCACGTGTTCTTCCAGCACAACCCGCACGCGCCCCGGCACGGGCGCATCGCCTGGGGCCATGCGAGCTCGGCGGACCTCGCCCACTGGCGCGAGGAGCCGATCGCGATGGAGCCCGTTCCCGGGGGGCTCGACGCCGCCGGCTGCTGGAGCGGCTGCCTCGTCATGGACGGCACGACGCCGACCATCTGCTACACGGCGGTGCCCGACGCGCCGGAGAACGCCGTCGGGCGCACCGCCACCGGCAGCGCCGACCTGTCCGCGTGGACGCGGGCCGGGCGACCGAGCGCGGAGCGGATCGGCCCGCCGGGGGCGTGCACGCGCGACCCCTTCGCCGTCCGGATCGGAGGACGCCGCTGCATCGTGCAGGGCCACGGCGGCCCCGGGCGCACGGCGCGGGTGCTCGTCCACGACGCCACCGACCTCTCCGACTGGCGGCTGCTCGGCACCCTGCTCGACGGGCGGGATCCCGTGGCGCGCGAGCTCGCCCCGGCCGACGTCTGGGAGTGCCCGAACCTCGTGCGCATCGACGGGCGGTGGGTCCTGATCGTCTCGCTCCTGCGCACCGACGGCGGCCGCGCGCTCCTCGCCGGCGTGCGGTGGCTGCGCGGCGAGCTCGCCGACGGCCCGACGCCCCGGTTCGTGCCGCACGAGGGCGGGACGGTGGACGCCGGGTGGCCCTTCTACGCCCCCCAGGTGCTCGTCGACGGGGAGAGGGCCCTCATGTGGGGCTGGGCGCGCGAACTCGACCGGGACGAGGCCTGGCTCGCCGGGCACGGCTGGGCGGGGACGCTCACGACGCCCCGGGAGCTGCACCTGCGCGACGGGCGCCTCGTGAGCGCCCCCGCGGCCGAGTACCTGGCGCATCGCGCCGAGCACCTGGACGGCAGCTGGTCCGTCGCCGAGGCGCCGGCCTTCGCCGTGACGACCAGCGGGCCGGGGGTCCTGGTCTGCGCCGGGGCCGAGGGGCCCGGACGGGTCGAGCTGCCCGGCCGCGCGCAGGTGCTCGTCGACGGCTCGCTGGTCGAGGTGTTCTCGGACGGCGACTGCCGCACGACCCGCGTCTACCCCACCGCGGCCTCGACGTGGCGGGTCCTGGGCGGGGGGACGGTCTCGGCGCGGGCCCTGCGCTGAGAACGCTCAGCGCGCCCGGACGGAGCCGCGCTCGACGACCGGGGCGGGGACGAGCAGCTCGCCCGGCTCGAGGCGCTGCCCGGCGATCGCGGCGAGGAGCAGCTCGACGGCCCGCTCCCCCATCGCGCGGTGCGGCAGGCCGATCGTGCTGAGGTCCAGCTGCGCGGCGATGCTCGGGTCGTCGTCGTAGCCGACCACGGAGAGCTCCCCGGGCACGTCGACGCCGGCCCGCGCGGCGGCGAGCATGACGCCGGCCGCCACCCGGTCGTTGGCGCAGACGATGCCCGTGGGCCGGTCCGGCCCGTCCAGCAGGCGGGCGCCCTCGCGCAGCCCGTCGTCGATGTCCCAGCCGCAGGTGATGACCCGGCAGGCCCCGCCGACCTCGCTCATGGCCAGCTCGTGACCGGCCAGCCGGCGCCCGGTCGCCACCTGGGCGGGCAGGCCGGTGAGCAGGGCGATGTCGCGGTGGCCGGCGTCCAGCAGCAGGCGGGTCGCCGCATGGCCGCCGCCGACCTCGTCGCTCACGACGCACGTGGCGCGCCCGTCCGGGTCGGTCGCGTCGAGCAGGATCCCGGGCACCTGGCCGAAGGCCTCGCCCGGACGCCACTCGCACAGGCTGCCCGGCGCGATGATGAGGCCGTCGACCTGCCGTGCGAGCAGCGCCCCGATGGCCTCCTCGTCCTGCTGGCGCCCCCGGGCGTCCATGACGAGCAGCAGGTGGTCCGATTCCGCGGCCCTGATCGTCGCGCCCGTGATCATGCCGCCGCCGTAGGGGCCCGAGGTCACGTCGGTGACGACGCCGAGCAGATGGGTCCGCCGGTCGCGCAGGCTGCGGGCGACCCGGTTGGGCCGGTAGCCCAGCCTCTTCGCGGCCGCCCGCACCGCGTGCTGGTTCTCCGCGGAGATCACGCCGTCGGCCCTGCCGTTGAGCACGAGCGAGACCGCGCTGCGCGAGACGCCGGCGGCCCGGGCCACGTCGTAGGAGGTGATCCTGCGGTTCGTCGGCGCGGCCCGCCCGGTTCCCGGTGTCGTGCGCATCACCTGTCATGATGCCATGCCGCCGGGCGCCGACGGGGCATCAGATCCGGGCGAGCAGCTCCGCGACGTCGTCGACGAGCAGGTCGTGCACGAGGGCGTTGCCGGGCAGGTCGGTGCCGAAGACCTCCTCGATGCCCAGAAGGGTTCCGACGATGCCCCGGGCGTCCTTCGAGCCGCGGACGACGGCCAGCCGGTCGGCCATGGGGTCGTCGATGGGCAAGGCCAGGCCGTGGGCCTCGCCGGTGGCGAGATAGGCCATCCAGGCGGCGACGCCGGCGAGGGCGTGGCGGGGGGTGCGGCCGGCGGCCAGGTTGTCGCGGATCGTGCCGAGCAGGCGCAGCGGGATCTTCTGCGAGCCGTCCATGGCGATCTGGGTGGTGCGGTGGGCCAGCGCCGGGTTGGAGAAGCGCTTGAGCACCTCGGCGCCGTAGGCGGCCAGGTCCTCGCCGGGCGGGCAGGCGAGCACCGGGATGACGTCCTCGGTGATGAGCTCGCGGGCCAGCTCGGCCAGCTCGGGGTCGGCCATGGTGCGGGTGATCGTCGGGTAGCCGCGCAGGGCGCCTGCGTAGGCCAGCGTGGAGTGCGTGCCGTTGAGGATGCGCAGCTTCATGTTCTCGAAGGGCTCGACGTCGTCGGTGAGCTGGGCGCCCGCGCGCTCCCAGGCGGGTCGTTCGGCGCTGAAGCGGTCCTCGATGACCCACTGCGTGAAGAGCTCGGCGGTCACGAGGCCCTCGTCGCGCAGGCCGAGGATCTCCCGGCCCAGGGCGCGGTCGGCGTCGGTGGTGGCCGGCGCGATGCGGTCGACCATCGTGCACGGGAAGGACACGTTCGAGGCGAGGTAGCCGGTGAGTTCGTCGTCGCCGAGGGCGGTGCAGAAGCCGCCGACGAGGCGCTCGAGGACGCGGCCGTTGCTCGTGAGGTTGTCGCAGCACACGACGGTGACGGGCTCGGCGCCGGCGCGCTGGCGGGCCTGGAGGCCGCGGACGAGACGGCCGACGGCGGTGACCGGCTCGCCGCCGGCGAGGTCGGCGGCGACGCCCTCGTCGGCCAGGTCGAGGCGGCCGGAGCCGTCGCGGCGGTAGCCCTTCTCGGTGACGGTGAGGGTGACGACCCGGGTGGCCGGGTCGGCGATGCGGGCCATGAGCTCGGCGTTCTGCTCGGCCGGGTAGAGCACCTCGCGGACCTGTCCGACGACCCGCACGCCGGTGTGGTCGACGGCCCGCTCGAGGACGCCGTAGAGGCCGTCCTGGTCGGCGAGCTGGCGCTTGACGCGGTCGGAGCGCTGCGTGACGCCGCAGATGCCCCAGCGGTCGTCGCCGGTGGCGGCGAAGGCGTCCTGGGTGTAGACGGCCTGGTGGGCGCGGTGGAAGGCGCCGATGCCCAGGTGGACGATGCCGGTGCGCTGGCCGTCCCAGCCGGGGGGCGGCAGCGTGACGCCCTCGGTGTTCGCGTTCGTCAGTGTCGCCCTGGAGAGTCGTTCCATCGCGTCCCCGTCCTCCCGAACCGCATCATGATCCCCCGACCGCATCGGGCCGGTGGCCGCCGTGGCCGCGCCGCGGCAGGCGATGCCGCGGCCCCAGTCGAGGATGGCGCACGCCGGCCCCGCCTGCCCATGCCGTGCCATGCGTTGCACTGGGAGCCTCTCATCCCCCTCACCCGAGACCAGCCCCGTCATCCAGGAAATGTCAGTGCCGACTGCCATGATCGGAATCAGGATTCACACGGCTCACTGTCGGAAGGAACCATCGCCATGGATGCTCTCACCTACGAAGATCTGGTCTCCGCCTGCCACGCCGGCGGGGCAAGCGTGCTCACCTCGGTCACCGAGCTCGCCCCCGCAGCGGGCCCGCATGCGGGGATCGCCCCGGCCCGGTACACGCGGGGGCGGAACGGAACCTACGCCTACGAGACGCGTTTCATCGACGGGCGGCCCCAGAGCGCGGTCGTCGTCGACGGCAAGGCCAGCCAGCTCAATCGCGTGGAGGATGCCATGGCGCTGGCCATCCAAGAGGGCGACCCCGCGCTGAGCAGGATGCCCCGCATGCGCGTCGACTACGGCGAATTCAGCGCCTACGATTATGAACTTCCCCATCGCTTCGTCGACGGTCATTTCCGTTTCGGGACCGTCGACGGGAAGCCCACCACCGACAGCCCCGTGTACCGCGCCGCACGGAACTCCACGCCGGCGGACTCCCGAGCCCTGCTCGAACTCAGCCCGGTCAGCCTCGTCCTCGGCTCCTGGGACTCCTCCCGGAAGTCCCATCAGGCCAGGTACCGTTCCTGCGCGGTCGGGGAGATCATCGGCGTCCTGGCGGACCAGAGCGAGAACGGGCGCGAGCCCTCCCCGAGGGGCGCGGCCCGCAAGGACGACATCGCCCCCAGCGTCCGGCTCAGCGGGCCCGACATGCTGGCTCTGCTCAGCACCCAGAGGGATGAGATGTCGGCGAGGACGGTCACGAAGATCGAGCAGGCGGCGAAGAACGCCAAGTCCGGCACGACCTCGGCATCGGCCCTCGGCCTCGGCGCGATCCCCCCGAGCCTCGACGCCCTCGGGCTCGTCGCCTGCAGCAGGATCATCCGTTCCCATGTGCTGTCGTTCGCGGCGCTGCGTCAGCTCAGGTTCGGCACCGACAACGACGCTGACGTCGCCTGCCGAGCGCTCCTGGCCGCGTTGGCGCTGCACGGCATCGCCTTGGCCGATGAGGAGCTGTGCCTTCGGGCGAACTGCGACCTCGTGGAGAAGAACGCCCCGCAGGTCCATCTCGACGGGCGCCGCGGAAGCTGGCGCGAGCTCGTCCCACTGACCAGGGAGATCACCGGGCCGCTCCTGTCGCGGTCCATCAACGAGGCGGTCGCCACGGCGGGGCTCACCTGGGAGGGTCAGGTCTTCGAAGTGTTGGGCAACGAGAAGATCCTCGCGGGAGTCGAGTCCAACGCAGAGGACGAGGACTGACATGCCTCAGCTGACGATCAGGGCGCACTTCCCCCTGGGTGTGTTCCAAGGTCATGAGAAAGACGGTTCACCGTCACGGCTTCCGGACACGGCACGGCTCTACTCGGCACTCGTCAACGCCGCCGGCCAGGGCACGGCGGCCGAGAAAGGCGACGACGGGCTGCAGATCTCCGCCGGCTCCGCCCGGGCACTCGGCTGGATCGAGAACCATCCACCGAAGAGGCTCATGGTGCCCGTGAGCATCCCGGTGCAGACGGGCCCCCGTCCTCTCTCATACCGGAATGAGGGAACGGCCGAGAAACCGAAGAGCGTTCTGAGGCTCCGAAAAACCTCGACCGAGATCAGCGGGGGAACGGCTCTCCTCGGGGATTTCGGCTGGTGCTGGGACGACGCCCCGACCGAGGTGCGGGAAGCACTCGAGCGCCTCTGCCCGGACGTGTCCTGCCTCGGCGAGACGGACAGCCCCGTTGTCCTCACCCTCGATCCGATCGAGTCGACGCACGAACTGGTCAGTGAGGCGAGTCAGCTGCGCCCCCGTGGAACGCCGGTCCGCACCCCGCACGAGGGAAGGCTCGAGGAACTCGAGAGGGCCTGGGACGAAGAGCATCGCAAGATTCCGAGCGTGAAGGACGATCGCCCCATGGAGTCCTCTGATGGTCCACGGACGCGACCGATACCCACCGGCTCACTGGGCACGCTGTACTACGAGCGACCAGAGTCCCCTCCTCCCGAAGACCCGTGGACATTCGCCCGGCTCGTCCCGACAGATCGCGCGTTGACGGCCAAGAACGTCGTCTCATGGTGCGTCGCCTTCCACCGCATGCTCATCGCTCTTCTGGGGAACGCAGCACCCGCCAGCGTCACGGGGCACTACGCCCCCGGCGCTCCACGCCCTGCGAACCGCGTGGCGATCCAGTACCTGCCGGCCAACCTCCTGGCGGGGCATTCCGTCGAAAACGACTTCCCGCATGGTGCGTTCTTGCTGCTCCTCCCACGAGATCTCGCGTCCGAGGATCGTGAGAGCATCGACGAGGCCCTGCGCACGCCTCGCAAACGGCTGTGGAAACGACGGGACGAAGAGGCCCTGGCGCTGGGCGCGCCCTTCGGCATCGCACTGTCCGAGTTCTGGCCCGCCCCGCCGCAGGGTTGGCACAGAAGCTGGCGGAGCCTCACCGGTCTGGTCCCCGAGACCCGACGCCAGGCTCCGCACCCCTCGCTCGGGCGGTGGGGTTTCGAGCAGGCGGCCCTGCTCTCGTTGGGGCACGTGTTCCGGGATCAGCTCGACCTCCCGTCCGGCAGGAACTACTGGGCCGTCGTCGAGTCCGTACTCGCACAGGGCGCACGGGTCACCTCCACCCACCGGGTCCCCGATCCGCAGACGGAGAGATTCGCGCACAAGGCACCGTCCTCGATCGGGACGGTTCAGCCGTACACGGCCGTACTGGAACCCGGCCGCCTGATCAGCGACAGGGCCCTCATCGCCATCGGGCAGTCCCGTCATCTCGGGGGCGGCCTGCTGGTTCCCGTCGACTCTCCGGAGGAGTCATGAGCATCACCGAAGCGGACTTCACCCGTTTCTTCGCCGCAGTCAACGACGGGCACCAGCCGTTCCCCTGGCAGGAACGACTTCTGCAAAACATCCTCTCTGCCGGTCATTGGCCGATGTCCATCACCGCACCGACGGGTTCGGGCAAGAGCGCCGTCGTCGACATCCACATCTTCCTCACGGCCCTGTCGGCAGTTGGCAGCGCTCCACGATTGCCGAGACGCCTGTGCGTCGTGGTCGGGCGGCGGGCGCTCGTGGACTCCCAGGCCGATCGTGCCCAGCGGATCCTCGACTGGCTCGAATCCCGAGATTGTCAGCTGGCTCAGGAGATGGGCGATGCCCTGCTCAGCCTGTGCTCCACACAATCATCACCACCCGTCGTCCTGGCCAATCTGCGTGGCGGTCTCGCCACGGACAAACGTTGGATCGACGATCCCAGCGCCTGTTCGGTGATCTGCGCAACGCCGGACATGTGGGGCAGTCGGCTCCTGTTCCGCGGCTACGGCACGAGCAGAGCAGCAAGGCCTCGAGAAGCGGGCCTGCTCGGGATCGATTCGGTCGTCGTCATTGACGAGGCTCACCTGTCACGCCAGCTCCTCGGCACGGCCCGTTGGGTGTCCGCGCAGAACGCAGAACCGGCCTCGACGCTCGGGCTGCCCGGGCTGCAGGTCGTCGAGTCGTCCGCCACCGCACGCCCCGGGCCCGCCACGGAGCGGATCGGGATCGATGCCTCCGACTTGGCAGACCCCCAGCTGGCTCCCAGGATGACCAGACCGAAACCGGTCGAGGTGATCAGCTCCTCGCGCTGGAGCGGCACGAAAGCGACCAAGGCCTACATCGAGGAGATCATTGCCGCTCTCAAGGAGCTGCGCGATCAGACGCCGGGCGGCACGATCGGTTGCGTCGTCAACCGCATCGACACGGCGCTGCGCATAGCGGATTCCCTCGGGAAGGACTGCCCGTGCTGGGTGGGGCCCATGCGTCCCGCAGATCTGCACAAGATCAAGGGTCTTCTCGGCTTGCTCCGCGCTCCGGGCGCCGACGACACGACGCAGGCCCCGCCCTTCCTCATCGCCACTCAGACCGTCGAGGTCGGCGTCGACATCGATCTCGCGGGTCTCGTGACCGAGTTGGCGTCCGCAGAGAGCATGGCGCAGCGCTTCGGCAGGGTGAACCGGCGAGGCCTCCGCGGCGAGGCCCGCATCAAGGTCATCGCCCCGAGCGACAAGGACATCACCCCGAGCAAGGGGAAGATCAAAGACCAAGCCCCCTACGGAGTCGACGATCTCCGTGCCGGCCTGAACTGGCTGAGAGGATTCGACGGGCCGCAGGGGGCGTGCCCGGCCAGAATCATGGATTCCCCGCCGCCGCCGATGACCCCGGAACGACAGATCGTGAAGCTTCCCCACAGGGGCGATGTCATGCGGTGGGAGGCGACCGATGACGACATGCTCGCTGAGGAGAAACTGGAGTTGTGGATCCGCGACTCCCTCGAGCCGGAGCGACTCCAGGCAGGGCTGGTCGTACGAGACGAGTTGCCCGAACGCGAGGACGAGGTTCTGCCGCTCCTCGAGGCGACACCACCGACCGATGAAGAGATCTACCCCGCCGAGATGCAGACGGTACGCAAGATCACCACGCAGATCATCGAAGGGCAGGGAACCCATGCCCGAGCCTTCATCCGCCATGATGGATCGATCCGCCCCGCTCTTCCGGGAGACAACGGCGATCTCCTCCTTGCCCCCGGTGATGTCGTCATCATCGACAACGACCATCCCGTCACCCGCCACGGCGTCGTCGTAGCGGATAACACCGAATGCGAACACCGACAGTCCTTCTGGGGAGGGAACAGCGTCAGAATCATCTTTCCGGGTTCGAGCGGCTCGAAATGGCTCACCGAGTTGTGCGGTCTGTCGAGTGAAGACGCCCAGAGAACCTTCACGGAAGCCGGAGAGCAGGGCATGGTGATCCTGGGGCCGGACCTCACCGAAGGCATCACGCTGTCGTGGATCGTCGTCACCACCGCTGCTTCCGTCGAGGACGACGAGTCGATCCGTCAGGAATGGACGACCGCAGACCACCCAGTCGGGCTCGACGTCCACCAGCGGGGCGTCGCAGCGCGGGCGGAGCTCTTGGCACAGCTCATCGGGCTCTCCTCGAACATCCGCATGGATCTGTCGACAGCCGGGCTGCACCACGATGACGGAAAAGCCGACCCTCGGTTCCAGCGTTTCCGGTTGGGCAACACCACCGATCAGGTGCTGGCGAAGAGCCTGGACCCCAGCGCTCAGAGCATCTCTCGACGTCGATGGTCAGGAGGCCTCCCCCGGGGCTGGCGTCATGAATTGCGTTCAGTCGCCATCGCATGGCCCACGATCAGCTGGGAGCAGGACGCTGAACTGATTGCGCGCCTCATCGGCACGAGTCACGGTCACGGGCGAGTTCTTCCCCAAGCGAACGCGCATCTGCTGTGCGATGAGGGCGACAGCGTCGAACTCCGGAGGCGGGCAGAGGAACTCTTCCTCGAGGGCGAGTGGTGCGAGATCATGACCCGCACGAGTTGGCGTTACGGACCATGGGCATGCGCCTATCTGGAGGCAGTACTGCGCGCAGCGGACTGCCAAGTGTCGAGGGAGGGATCATGAGGATCATTCTTGCTGGAGGGCTCGACAGCGCCCTCACTCATTTCGCAATGATCGGCTTGGCCGAGATACTCCAAGAGGCGGACGCCAGCCGGGTCCGTCTTCAATGGAAGGACTCCGCCAAGGCAGAACCCACGGTCTCCTGGGACGGCCCCGAGGTGGCGGAGGCCGTGCTCGCCCACGCCCGGCGGCACGCGGACCAGGACTCATGGGTGCAGGCGAAGGTGTCCTTCACCACGCCAAGGGGCGAGAAAACCTTCGGACTGTTCAGTCCACGACTCCCCCTTCCCGAGAAGGAGTCGGAGGTTCAGCAATTCGAGGATCATCGAGAGGAGTTCTTGGACTCTGATCTGACTGCTCTGGACCATCTGATGATCAGCAACCTCGGAGAGCCTGGCTACTGGATTTTTGATCGCAATACGAGGCTTCCTGACAGCTCCGCGTCGCGCTGGGAAATGAAGACAAGGAATCACGGAGAAGAGTTCGTCGGAAATCGCCTGTCGAAGCTCGCCTCAATCGTCTCGTCCTTTGACAAGGATTCGATTGATGCCGGATTGACCGGAAGAAAGATTTCTGACCCCTTGGGCAAGGACAAGCTTGATTCCCGTACTTCCACCGGACTGACACCTCCCGGCCCGGTTGATGACGCCTTGGCCTGGTGCGGATTGTGGGGCATCAGTGGCTTCACCCTTGTACCTGGAACAGGTAGTGATATCAGCGCAACAGCTGGCGCCGTCCCCCAGCAGCGTCGACATCCAAGGAGCCTCGTCATACCGATCACCGAGAAACCAATATCCCCCGCCGCATGGCGAGCGCTCATGGAGACTCGGGCAATCATCGATATCACATATTCAGACGAATCATCAATGGCAACCGCTTCGGACTATCTGAAGGCCAGAGGAGTCCTTGGGATATGCACATTTCCTGTTTACACCACGAACAATTCGAAAGCCCCTGAACAAATGATCTTGAGCGGCGCTTTTTACCCCCTGAACAGAGTCCCCAATGACCTCCACTGAAAATATCCCGATAAGCCTCTTGGTGCATATGGTTTTCTGCCCGCGTCGAGCATGGCTTGAAGCACAGGGCGAGCAGGCCGACAGCTTCGCCATGACGGCAGGATCCGTTGCACACACTCGTGTTGACGATCCGGCAGAATCACGTCCCGGAACGGAGCGGGCGATGCTCGTGCACAGCGATGAGCTCGGCTTGACCGGACGTTGTGACGTCGTCCACTCAGAGCCGAACGGCACCCTGACGATCCAGGAATACAAGTCGACCCCGGTCCGGAGAAAGCCCCAGATCAGGGAGTCACAGCGCATCCAAGTATTGGCTGAGGTCATGTGCCTGGAGAGCATGGGGTACACGGTCACCGGAGCCGAGGTGCACTTCATAAATCACCACAAGAGCATTCCCGTGCCCCTCAGTCCGGCCGGCAGAGAGGAATGCTTGGAATGGATTCGCCGGACTCATGAGATGGTCCGGGGTTCACGTGCTCCTGAACCGCTTCTGGACGACCCTCGATGCGCCAGCTGTTCCCACGCGACAATCTGCCTTCCCGACGAGCATCATCACACAAATGGATCACCCACGAGACGCATCTCCGCGTCGGACCCGGAAGGAGAGATCGTTCATGTCATGACTCCCGGCGCACGGGCCTTCATGAAGGAGCGTCAAGTCGTCATCGCCAAGAATGGTGAAACCCTGGCGAGCTGCCCGATTGAAAGAATCAGTGGAATGGTCGTCCACGGCAACGTGGATCTTTCCAGTGCTCTCGTCAGAGAACTCCTCTGGAGAAGGCTCTCGATCGTCTGGTGCAGTGGCAGAGGACGAGTGGTTGGTTGGGCCACCAGCGCCCGGCTTCCGAACGGGCAGGCCAGGATCCACCAGCAGGCCATGTCCGAGTACGGTTGTCTGCCCTTGGCTCAGGCCATGATCAAGGCGAAGATCTCGAATCAAGCAACCCTGCTCCGCCGCAACGGGGGCGGAACATCGGCAACAACGAGCCAGCTTCGAGCCCTTGGCAGGCAGACCACTCAGGTCAGCAGCCTTCCAGATCTCTTCGCGCTCGAGGGAAGGGCTGCGCAGATCTATTTCACCGACTTCCCCTCCATGTTGAAGGGCACCGAGGCCGAAGAATTCTTGGAAGCCTGGCCGGGGCGCCACGGGAGAGGCGCCACTGATCCGCTCAACGCCGCCCTCAATTTCTGCTACGGTCTTCTGCTCGCTGACTGCATCCGAGGGCTGACGGCATGCGGGCTCGATCCGCACGGAGGTTTTCTTCACTCACCAAGCCGGAACAAACCGGCCTTGGCTCTTGACCTGATGGAAGAATTTCGGGCACCGATAGCCGACTCCGTGGTCATCACCTGCATCAACAACAGATCATTGACCCCAGGAATGTTCTCCCGAACGCTTGGGGACACTCGACTCAAAGCTGCAGGAAGAAACGCATTGACAACCGCCTATGAACACAAGGCGACTACTGAGATAGCTCATCCGATATTCGGATACACAACGTCATGGCGTCGTGCAATCGAGGTGCAGGCGAGGATCCTCCTCGGGGTCATCGACGGGACCCGCAGCGAATACAAGGGGATGACCATACGGTGACACGTCGCGACAGCCACAGATTTCTCATCGCATATGACATCCCAGACGACCGTCGAAGACATACAATATCAGTGATCTTGAAGGGTTTCGGTCATCGAGTGCAGTACAGCGTCTTCATGATTGACTGTTCACCGGGCAAGATACCGATTCTTCAACATGAGCTCGAGGAGAACATGAAATCCGGGGAGGATTCAGTCCTGCTGTGCGATCTGGGCCCCTCGAAACTGGTCGATTCCAGAGTGATCACCCACTTGGGGAGTTCGTGCTGCGCCATGCTCCCGGGAGCCATGATCATCTGATGCGAGAGCCGTCTCAGTACACAAACCCGGTCGACCCGCTCGCAGTTGCGTATCTCGTAGTCAACTGGCAAATCAAAGGCGTCCTCACCGTCACACCCCGACGAGCATGCCGTCATGCTACACTGTTTCTCGCGAAGAGCTTCCAAATCACCTGACCAGAAGGCTCTTTTCAAGTCCGCTATCGCTTCCCCTTCTGGGGAAGCCCTTCATTGAGGCACGGTCTGCCAGGACAGTATCCGGGCGGCCGCCGCAGATCGCTTCCCCTTCTGGGGAAGCCCTTCATTGAGGCTCGTTGACATCGTTGGTGGAGGGTACAACTCGGGCAATCGCTTCCCCTTCTGGGGAAGCCCTTCATTGAGGCTGGTTGAGGGTTGGCGAAACCTCCCGTGCACTCGGGTATCGCTTCCCCTTCTGGGGAAGCCCTTCATTGAGGCGACAAGGGCGGCTTCGTCGGCGACGCGATCGGCGGCCAATCGCTTCCCCTTCTGGGGAAGCCCTTCATTGAGGCTCTTCTAGCTCGGGGTGGGCCCGGCCTTCGTAGATATCGCTTCCCCTTCTGGGGAAGCCCTTCATTGAGGCCTGTCGGCACCGGCCCAGGCCGCAGACGGCCGGGTGATATCGCTTCCCCTTCTGGGGAAGCCCTTCATTGAGGCACGGAAGACGGCGGGGACGCCGGCTACACCATCACCAATCGCTTCCCCTTCTGGGGAAGCCCTTCATTGAGGCCCACCTGAACATGACAGTGTGCTGCCGAAGCACCCATCGCTTCCCCTTCTGGGGAAGCCCTTCATTGAGGCCGCGACACCGCAGCCGCCCCCTGGGAAGCCCGCTGCCTATCGCTTCCCCTTCTGGGGAAGCCCTTCATTGAGGCACCGCCGCCTGACAGCCCCGCAGAAAGGACACGCAGAAATCGCTTCCCCTTCTGGGGAAGCCCTTCATTGAGGCTGGGTGGCACAATGCCCCTCCATCGACTTCTTGATGATCGCTTCCCCTTCTGGGGAAGCCCTTCATTGAGGCAAGTCCCGGTTGCCGTCCCCCGCCGGCGCCCCCGCCTTATCGCTTCCCCTTCTGGGGAAGCCCTTCATTGAGGCGAGATCGACCCGCGCACCTGCGGCAGGGTGCGGCACCGATCGCTTCCCCTTCTGGGGAAGCCCTTCATTGAGGCGGCGCCGGATATCTGCTCACGTCTGTTGGCGATGACATCGCTTCCCCTTCTGGGGAAGCCCTTCATTGAGGCAACGACACCTCCGCCGCCTGGAACGCCGTCAAGCAGGCGATCGCTTCCCCTTCTGGGGAAGCCCTTCATTGAGGCAAGACAGCCCTGGACAGAGCCGCGAGCTGGTCGGCGTATCGCTTCCCCTTCTGGGGAAGCCCTTCATTGAGGCGGGGATGGCCAGGTCTCCCGGGCAACGGCGGCGGCGCATCGCTTCCCCTTCTGGGGAAGCCCTTCATTGAGGCAGGGAGGCGTGCCCTGAGGCGCCGATCATTCTTGTCGATCGCTTCCCCTTCTGGGGAAGCCCTTCATTGAGGCAATCAGGAGGGCCACGACGTGCTCAACGCCAAGTTCATCGCTTCCCCTTCTGGGGAAGCCCTTCATTGAGGCGGCTCAGACAGGGGCATGTGGCGCCGCATGCCGGCGCTATCGCTTCCCCTTCTGGGGAAGCCCTTCATTGAGGCCGGTAGAGCGGATCACTGGCGTCGTGGTCGCCGAACTATCGCTTCCCCTTCTGGGGAAGCCCTTCATTGAGGCTGGCGCACCTGCCCCCTGGCACTGGCGCACTGGCGATCGCTTCCCCTTCTGGGGAAGCCCTTCATTGAGGCATGACATTCATGGTGGACGGGCGCCCGCTGCCGAATCGCTTCCCCTTCTGGGGAAGCCCTTCATTGAGGCTCGGTCAGGTCGACCCACACCCGGAGCCAGCCCGCCGATCGCTTCCCCTTCTGGGGAAGCCCTTCATTGAGGCCTTGTCACGACCGGCCTGCGCGCCTCTGGTCTGAAATCGCTTCCCCTTCCGGGGAAACCCTTCATTGGAGCGAATCCACAAAAGGATTCGACAAGAAGGATCTCCCTCACTGGAGTCTATGGCTGTCATGAAACAATGGCTGTCATGAAACAAAATCGTTTCTGGTTTCGCGGGGTGGGAGGTGCTCGAAGTCGTAGTCGAAGGCGCGGCCGGTGATGTATGAGGCGAACGCGCCGAAGGTTTCTTCGGGGGTCTCGCGCTGGATGTTCGCGGTGTTGTTCCTGGCCGCGTTCCAGACGTGCTCGGCCGGGTTGTGGTCGGGCGCGTACGGCGGCAGATGGATCGGCGTGATGCGCTCCAGCAGCCGGCCGGGCTCGTAGAGGCCGGCCAGCATCTTGGCGTGGTGGGATCGGGCGTTGTCGAGGACGACCGCGATCTTCTCTGTCTCGGTTTCTCGTTGGAGCCGGTCCAGGGAGAGGATCGTCTGCTCGGTGTTCTGGTTGCCCTCGATCGGGTACAGTTTGACCTTCTTGCTGGTCAGGGAGAGCGCACCGAAGAACGACTGGGACGTCTTCTTCCGGTCCACGTACAGCTTGGTGCGCTGCCCTCTGGGGAGCCACATGCGGCGGGTCTCGGCCTCGTGCTCCAAGCGGACCTCGTCTGCCGTGTAGACCTCCCAGCCTTGGTCCGACAGGGCCTTGACTTCGGTCTTCACCTCGGCCATGCGTCTGGTGATGGCTTTCTCGTTGCGGTGCTCATCGAACGGGTCGGGCAGCTCGAGACTCAGCCCGCACAGGCGCAGGAGCAGCTGGTACGAAGAATCCGCCTGGTATGGCTGACATGAAACGAAACCGTATTTTTCGTGGATTTCCTGTGCTGTTTCGGATATGATTGAGGCATGCAGGTTGAGGTCACCTCGGAAGAAACCGCCGTCCTGATCAGATGGAAGAAGCGTTCCGACAATCATGTGCTGGTTCGGATGAAAGCAGAAGCGATCCTGTACGCCTCTGAAGGAGTCGGAATCGGCATCATCGCGAAGATGGTTGAGCGGGCCGAGAGGACAGTGCAGGAATGGCTGGCCGACTGGCAGGCCACCAGGATGTGCTCGGTCCTGACCGGCCATGCGGGGAACCAGAACGCGGCGAAACTCACCCGCGACCAGAAACAAGAACTCAAGAAAATCCTCGCCCGGCCGCCCTCCCGGACGGGCACCCACGCCGAGTTCTGGGACGTCCCGGCGATACGTGAGGTCGTGAAGATCATGTTCGATGTCGAGTACCAGGCGGATTCTTCGTACCGGCTGCTCCTGCGCTTCTGCGGGCTGAGCCTCGAACTGCCCGACCCATTCGACAAGCACCGCAACGAGAAAGCCATCACCAGACGCATGACCGAAGTGAAAACCCAAGTCAAAGCCCTGTTGGACGCCGGCTGGGAGGTCTACACGGCAGACGAGGTCCGCTTGGAGCACGAGGCCGAGACCCGCCGCATGCAGCCCCCGAAAGGACAACGCACCAAACTGTCCGTGGACCGGCAGAAGACGTCCCAGTCCTTCTTCGGCGCCCTCCCCCGACCAGCAGAACAGTCACGCCGTACCCGACCGAGCAGAACCGGAACACCTGGCAGACGACCCTCGCACCGGACCCGCTCCAACAAGAAACCGGCACCGGCAAGACCGCGGTCGTCCCGGACAACGCCCGCCCCCACCACGCGAAAGCGTTGACCGGCCTCCACGAGCCCGGCCGGCTGCTGGAGCGCATCATGCCGATTCATCTGCCGCCGTACGCGCCCGACCACAACCCGGTCGAGCACGTCTGGAACGCGGCCAAGAACAACATCGCGAACATCCAGCGCGAGACCCCCGAAGAAACCTTCGGCGCGTTCGCCTCATACATCACCGGCCGCGCCTTCGACTACGACTTCGAACACCTCCCACTCCGCGAAACCAGAAACGATTTTGTTTCATGACGGCCAAAGCACGTAATTGTCCGTGCGTTTCTTCCACCTGATCAGAACAGCGGTTTCCTCCGGGGTGACCCCGACCTGCATGCCCCAATCATATCCGAAACGACACGAGAAATCCATGAAAAATACGATTTCGTTTCATGCCAGTCATATCTGTCAATACCGTGGAATAATCTCGCTTTGTGGATGAATAAAATTCTCTTCGCGTCGCCCTCAGCCGCGCGCCCGCGGGTGCGCGCTCGCATACACCTCCCGCAGGTGGCCGACGGTGACCTCGGTGTAGATCTGGGTCGTCGTCACGGAGGCGTGGCCGAGCAGCTCCTGGACGACGCGCACGTCGGCGCCTCCCTCGAGCAGGTGGGTGGCGAAGGAGTGGCGCAGGCTGTGCGGGCCGATCCGCTCGGTGATGCCGGCCGCCCGCGCGCGGCGCTGGAGAATCTCCCAGGCGCTCTGGCGGCTGAGCCTGGCCCCGCGGGTGTTGAGGAGCAGCGCCGGCGTCGCCCCGGCGGCCCGGGCCGCGAACACGGGGCGCCCGCGCACGAGCCAGGCCTCGACGGCCCGCCGGGCGTAGCCACCGAGCGGGACGAGGCGCTCCTTGTTGCCCTTGCCGATGACGCGCAGCCCGGCGTCGGGATCGTCCAGGACGCGGGTGAGGTCGTCGACGTCCCAGGCGAGCGCCTCGCTGATACGCGCGCCGGTGCCGTACAGCAGCTCCAGCAGCGCCCCGTCGCGCAGCCCGACGGGGGTCTCGCGCTCGACGGAGTCGATGAGGGTCGACACCTGGTCGACGGTGAGGGTGCGCGGCAGCCTCCGGCCGGGCCTGGGCGGACGGAGGGAGGCCGCTGCGTCGTCGGGGGCGAGGCCCTCGGCGGCGGCGAAGGCGTGCAGGCTGCGCACGGCCACGACGGCGCGGGCCACGCTCGCGGGGGCCAGCGGCCCGTGCTCCTCGTCACCGGCGGCCAGGGTCTGCTCGTAGTCGGCCAGCACGGCCCGGTCCACCCGGGCCGGGTCCGTGATGCCGCGGGCGCGCAGATGGCCGGTGTAGCGCTCCAAGTCGCGATGGTAGGCGGCGAGGGTGTTGGCCGACAGTCCGCGCTCCACGCTCAGGTGGTCGAGGTAGCCCTCGACCCAGTCCCGCAGGGCATCCGGCTCAGCCAAGCCCATCGAGCTCCGCGTCGCGGGCGAGCTGGTTGGCGCGGGCCGGCCACGGCGCATCGGCGGGGCGCAGCGAGTCGAGCCGGTCCTGCGCGATGGCCAGGGCCAGTGCGAGGGTCCCGGAGACCATCGATGGGTTGTGGAGGCGGCCCGCGTAGACGTCCTCGACGAGCTCGTCGAGGGGCCGCCAGCTGACGCCCATGTCGACCTCCTCGTCCTCGGCGACGAAGCCGTCGGGGTGCGGAGCCCGGTGGAGGCCGCGCGCCAGGTAGACGCGGACGGCCTCCTGGAGGCCGCCGGGCGAGGTGAACGGGTCGACGAGCACACGCCAGTCGTCGGCCGCGAGCATGGCCTCCTCGGCCAGCTCGCGCCGGGCGGCGGCGAGCGGGTCCTCGCCGGCGACGTCGAGCAGGCCGGCGGGCGGCTCGACGAGCCGGGCGGCCACCGGGTGGCGGTACTGGTCCACGACGGCGACCCGGCCGCGCTCGTCGAGGGCCATGATGGCGACGGCCCCCGGATGGGTGACCCACTGGCGCCGCATCGTGCCGCCGTCGGGCAGGCGCACCTCGTCCTCGACGAAGGAGCAGACCTTCCCGACGGCCTCCACCTCGTGGTGCACGATCGGCCAGTGCTCGACGGTGTCGACGGGCCCGCTCACTGCTGCTCACCAGCGCTGCGGCGGGTGCCGGTCGTCGTCCGCGCCTTGGTGGCGCGGGAGCGGCGGGTGCCGGTCTTCTTGCTGGCGGATCCGGTGCGCACCGGCCGGTGGGTGGCCTTGTGGCGCTCGATGGCCGCCTCGACGAGGCCGCGGAACAGCGGGTTCGCCCGGGTCGGGCGGGAGGTGAACTCGGGGTGCGCCTGGGTGGCCACGAAGAACGGGTGCTGGTCGGCGGGCAGCTCGAGGAACTCGACGAGGTTGCGGTCCGGGGACAGCCCGGAGAAGATGATGCCCGCCTCCTCGAGCCGCTCGCGGTAGGCGTTGTTCACCTCGTAGCGGTGCCGGTGGCGCTCGGAGACCCTCGTCCGGCCGTACAGGCCGGCGACGATCGAGCCGCGCCGGAGCTCGGCCGGATAGGCGCCGAGACGCATCGAGCCGCCCATGTCGCCCTCGCCGGAGACGATGGACTTCTGCTCGGCCATCGTGGCGATGACGGGGTCAGGACTGTCGGGCTCGAACTCGCTGGAGGCGGCGTCGGCGATGCCGGCCACGTCGCGGGCCACCTCGATGACCATGCACTGCAGGCCCAGGCACAGGCCGAGGATCGGGATCCGGTTCTCGCGGGCGTACCGGATGGCGCCGAGCTTGCCCTCGACGCCGCGGATGCCGAAGCCGCCGGGCACGACGACGCCGTCGGCGTCGCCGAGCTGGTCGGCCGCGCCCTCGTCGGTCTCGCAGCCGTCGGAGGCGACCCAGCGGATGCGCACGCGCGCCCAGTTGGCGAAGCCGCCGGCGCGGATGGCCTCGACGACCGACAGATAGGCGTCGGGCAGGTCGATGTACTTGCCGACCAGGGCGATGGTGATCTCCTCATGGGGCCGGTTGACACGCGCGAGCAGGTCGTCCCAGGAGGTCCAGTCGACGTCGTGGAAGGGCAGGTTGAGCATGCGCACGACGTAGGCGTCGAGGCCCTCGTGGTGGAGCACCTTGGGGATGGCGTAGATGCTCGGGGCATCGGGGCAGGCCACGACGCCCTCGGCGTCGACGTCGCAGCTGAAGGCGATCTTGCGCTTGATGGCCTCGGGCAGGTCCATCGACGAGCGGCACACGAGGGCGTCGGGCTGGATGCCGACGCTGCGCAGCGCCGCGACGGAGTGCTGGGTCGGCTTGGTCTTCAGCTCGTGGCTGGGGCCGATGTAGGGCACGAGCGAGACGTGGATGTAGAAGGTGTTGTCGCGGCCGATGTCGTGGCGGACCTGACGGGCCGCCTCCAGGAAGGGCTGCGACTCGATGTCGCCGACGGTGCCGCCGATCTCGTGGATGACGATGTCGTCGCCCGGCTGGGCCACGCCGAGCATGCGCTGCTTGATCTCGTCGGTGATGTGCGGGATGACCTGCACGCACTCGCCCAAGTAGTCGCCGCGGCGCTCCTTGGCGATGACCGTCGAGTAGACCTGACCGGTCGTCACATTGGCGCGGGCCGACAGGGAGCGGTCGAGGAAGCGCTCGTAATGACCGATGTCGAGGTCGGTCTCGGCGCCGTCGTCGGTGACGAAGACCTCGCCGTGCTGGAACGGGTTCATCGTCCCGGGGTCGACGTTGAGATACGGGTCGAGCTTCTGCATCGTCACGGACAGCCCGCGCGCGACGAGGAGGCTGCCGAGGCTCGATGCCGTCAGGCCCTTGCCGAGGGAGGAGGCAACGCCTCCGGTGACGAAGATGTGCTTTGTCTGCTTGGCGTTCCCCACGGGCCTTCAGCATAGAGGACGAGCGGCCCCGCACGCGAGCGGCCGCGGCGTCCGGGCCAGGATCAGCAGGATCAGACCGCGGGCGGCTGGTCCAGCCGGCCCCTGATGAATGCAGCCCTGGGACGTCAACCGCGCACCATCCACGGACAGGACGCCATGACCGCGACACGGGGAACGCCCCGGCCGCGAGCCCCACGACCCGACCGGCCCACTCACCCCTCCGCCGCCCGGGCCAGGAGCTCGCGGGCGTGCCGCAGCGCCACCTCCGACGCCGTCCCGGCCATGAGCCGGGCGATCTCGGCCTCGCGCTCGGCGCCCTCGACGCGGCGCACGTCGGAGCTGGTGACCCGCCCGTCCGTCGACTTGGTCACCACGAGGTGGGAGTCGGCGAAGGCCGCCACCTGCGCGAGATGGGTGACGACGATGACCTGCGCATGGGCGGCGAGGCGCTTGAGGCGCCGCCCGACCTCGAGGGCCACCTGGCCGCCGATGCCCGCGTCGACCTCGTCGAAGACGAAGGTGTGCCCCTCCTCGCCGCCGGCCAGGACGACCTCGAGGGCCAGACGCACGCGGGAGAGCTCACCGCCGGACGCGACCCGGGAGAGCGGCGCGGGGCTCTGGCCCGGGTTGGCGCTGAACAGCAGGCGCACCTGGTCGGCGCCGTACGGGCCCGGTTCGGGCAGCGGCTCGAGCTCGAGGAGCAGGCGCGCGTTCGGCATGGCGAGGGCGGCGAGCTCGGCGCCGGCGTCCCGCATGAGGCGCTCGGCGGCCGCCGCCCACAGCGCGTGGATGCGCCC
>ERZ773004.277-NODE-277-length-34049-cov-4.660528_pt1 | contig 34049 bp, 24 predicted proteins | sample MGYA00580667_ERZ773004 | MGnify/ENA primary metagenome ERZ773004 (study PRJEB29015, sample SAMEA2737963) | human oral metagenome | biome: human oral; feature: human-associated habitat; material: dental | place: China | collected 2123 ... | reverse complement strand
CCTATAAGCTCTCTATAAGCTAACCCCACCCATCTTACACCCTTTTTTCATCAAATTTTCTCCCAGCCTCCTTTTGAAAATCTCCGTTTCCTTCCGAAACCCCTAACCTGTCCGATTTGTCCAACAAGCTAAACCTGTCAAAACCATTTTTATCTCTACCCATTTTCTAATTTTCTAATCTGCTAATTTGCTAATTTCCCCGCCTGTCGTGTTACGACTGGCCGTGTGGCTCACACCTAATTCCCTAATTTGCTAATTTTTCTCCTGCCTGTGCGGCTCGCACCGACCTACCTCGCACTTTCTGTTCCCATTGCCAAGCCGAGCGCATCGCATCGTCTAAAGAACTTTGGGCTTTCCAACCGAGTATGTTGTTAGCCTTATCAGTGTTAGCATAAGCAGCAGTGATATCACCAGCACGCCTACCTACAATTTGGTAGTTCAATTTCTTGCCCGATACCCGTTCAAAGCTTTGGATTACTTCCAAAACAGTACTACCTTTACCAGTTCCTATATTGAAAACTTCATAGTTTTCAGTATTCTTGCTTTCTAATAGGCGTTGAAGCGCAATCACGTGAGCTTTCGCCAAATCCACCACGTGAATATAATCGCGAACGCAAGTGCCATCGGGGGTAGGGTAGTCGCCACCGAAAATCGAGAGTTTCTCGCGCAAACCTATAGCCGTTTGGGTGATATAAGGCACCAAGTTTTGAGGTACGCCTAAGGGTAGTTCGCCTATTTCAGCCGAAGGGTGTGCCCCAATGGGGTTAAAGTAGCGCAAGGCAATCGCTTTGAGCGAAGGAGTAACCTTGCAAGTATCGCTGATAATCTCCTCACTGATTTGTTTCGTATTACCATAAGGTGATTCGGCTTTTTTCACAGGAGCATTCTCAGTGATAGGCAACTCATCTGCCTGACCGTACACAGTGCAAGACGAACTGAAAATGAAGTGTGCTTTGGGCAACTTGCTCAGTTCTTGCAAGAGGTATACAAGGCTGGTAAGGTTATTTTCGTAATACAAAAGCGGTTTCTCCACGCTCTCACCTACCGCTTTAGAGGCAGCAAAGTGAATCACCCCTTGCACATCGCGATGACGCTTGAAGAAATCTTGTACATCAGCTTTATCACGCAGGTCGAATTTCTCGAACACCGGCATTTTACCTGTAATTTTAGCAATGTGGTCTTTTACATTTTCTTGGGCATTGGAAAGGTTATCAATGATAACCACATCAAAGCCTGCATTTTGTAATTCTACAACTGTATGAGAGCCAATAAAGCCCAACCCGCCAGTTACTACTATTTTTTTCATTCTTTATACTAATTGTATTTGGTTGTTTTTATTTTATCGCCACAAAGGTACAAAAAAAGAAATGATTAGCAATAAAGTAGCTTACTTTTTGTGTTATTTCTTGCCTATTTTCATTACTTTTTCTTCAAAAGTTTCTCTCGGTACGATAGCTTTATTGCGCACGCGGGTGCGGTAGTTGTAGATGGTATTAGTAGAATAATGTAAGAAAGTGGCTATTTTAGAGCTATCGGTGATGCCTAAGCGGATAAGGGCAAAGATACGCAACTCGGGGGTCATTTCGTGAGGTTTGGGGGCAAAACGCTCGTCTTCGGCTAATAGAGCGTTGAACTCGGTGATAAAGTGTGGAAATAGATGCAAGAAAATATCGTCGAACAGCTTGTAGAACTCTTTCAGCTCTTGCTCTATCATCTCGGTAGAGCGGAGCACTTTGTTGAGTTCGTCCCAATTGCGGTCTTTTGCCTTTTTGACGAGCATTTTTTGGTATTTCTCTAATTTGCTGATGTACACCGAGCACAAGTTGAAAAACTCGCCTATATAGGCTTCTTTTACTTCGTTGCTTTCGTTGAGTTGGGTTACTACCTCGCGCAGGTGTTCGTTGAGTTGCTCTAAATCTTGGTTTTTGTGGTAGAGTTCCTTGCGTATTTTGGCGATGCGCTTCATTTGTCGGGTAACAAATACTACGGCAATAATGAGGAAAACGGCAAACAACCCTACTAACAGCAAGGCGTTGCGCAGTTTGGTATTCTGACTGTGAATGCGTTCCTGATAGGCTTTTTCGATAATGGGGAAAATCTTCATCACCTCATCGGAACGCAGTTGAGCATTGCAAAAAGTAGCGTCTTCCATCGCCGATTTGATACAAGTGTAAGCGTTCTCTACTTCGCCTAATTGAAAGAGCGCTGAGGCAAGTTCGAGCATCGAGGCATTTTCTTTAATCGCATCTTTGATGTCGCAACTCGCCGAAATAGCAAAGTATTCTATTTGTTTAGGGACATTCTTTTTCTTTTTGTAGAGCGTGCCGAGCACATAACCTAATACGGCTTTTTCGTGTTCATCAGTGTGCATTAGGGCAAAGCGGTCGAGGAGGAGTTTTTCGGCTTCGTCATATCTGCCGGCATCGGTGAGTACACCGGCATAGAGGAGGATATAGTGAGTGGAATTCTTATCTACTAAGTTGAGGAGGAGGTCGCGGTAGGTATTGCTTTTGGCGATATAGGTTTTGGCATCGGGGTTGTTGAAAGCGTAGTTGTTGTAGAGGTTGAGATAGCAGTTGTAGTATTGAATGAGCTGAGGTTTTTGCAGTTGTTCTTTATCAATAGCCCTGAGCAGGTCGGCAGCATCTAAGTAGTTGCCCGAAATGATGTAGAGAGAGGCGAGGGAAAGGCGGGAATCGTTTTGGAGGTCGGTTTTTTGGAGTTCTTCAGCGATGCGGATATTCTCTTTCACGTAGTACACCGCCGAGTCGGATATATAAGTTTTAAACTCGTCGAAGAGGCGTTGATTGATAGCATAGCGTTGTTCAGCAGAGGCATTGGGCACTCGTAACAAGTCGATAGCTTCCTTTATTTTGCGTTCTTTCTGCTGGGTGTATTTATCTTTTTGTTTGATAAGTGCAGTGAGGTTGTGAATGAGCGTTTGATTTTGCGCCATTTGCGCTAGAGCGCAGTAGGGGAGTAGTAGGAGGGTTATGATAAGGCTTTTGTACTTCATTTTCAAACATTAATTTTCAGAGGCAAAAGTAAGAAAAATTTGTCAATTTGCCAATTAGAGAATTAGATTTTACTTTCCTATTCTATATGTTTGATTTCCTATTCTCAATAATTGATATTGCAAATGTTTATGGCTATACAGACTTATCCATCCAAAAGTTTCTATAGTTTCGGTATCATTTTTAAAGTAATAGGTAGGTAGAGTGCGAAGTTCTTCTTGAGATTTTACAGTTTTGAAACGAGTTTTTAGATGATAGGTAAGTGAAGGTTTCACGATATGATAATACAAAATGGTAGTATAGCCAAAGTTATCTCGGTAGGTTTGTACGTACTGCGGACGTATATAGTTGCGAGTTAAGCTTTTTTCTTGTTTAGGAAAACGTTTTTCATCAAATAGCTCAGGGTAATTGTATTGTGTTTTTAGGGTGTCTTTGCCAAAGGAAGCACGTTCTATATCGGTGTAGAAATATTGCCATTTGTCGTCTTTTAAGAAGACGATTTTATTCTGTTTTCCCTTTGTTATTTTAAAACAAGAGGCTTTAGTTTTCACATTGTTTTCAAAAAAGTTTTGTTGTTGTGTTGGTGTCCATTTTTTAGATGCTTCGATAAAGGTCATTGGTAGGAAATTTTCATCATCGTTTAGGAAGAATGTACTATAGGTATTTTCATCGATATTGATTACATAATCATCTAAAATATAAGCAGCTTTTTTATGGTCTCTATCAGTTGCAATATCCATTGATTGTTGATAGCCTAAGGTGTCGAATTTCAAAATATAAGAAGATATTCTATCATCTTGAACCATAACCACTTCATTTCGGCGATTGAGAAAACAACTTGTTAAATCTTCCGATTCATTAGTAGGAACTTCGTGAATACAATTTCCTCCTTCTTGGGCGCAAACAGATATTTCATAGTCTAAATCTTCATAATCTCTGTAAGCTATAGGCAAGTTTTTTTCTGCTCTCAGTTTAGAGAAAGAAACGTCTAATTCGTCCATTATCCACGCAAAAAAAGCAATGGTGCAACCTATCGCTATAACGGAGGATATTTTGTGCTTGCAGCAGATAGCATAGAATGTCCATGTCCCTAAAATCAAGGGGATAGGGAGAAAAAGAAACCACGCTTGTGTATATAAGCCTGTGGCAAACTGATTGACAAGGAAGATAAAGAAAGCAGAAAAGACAATACCAGCGATTAGTGCAGGGAAAAAGAGGTCTTTTTTCATAGTATTTTATTTTTAAAGGCAAAAGTAAGAAAAATTAGGGAATTAGCAAATTTGTTTTGGTGGTTACAAAAAATAAATAGATTGTCCGAAAAGTCTCAAAATCGCATTTGCATCGCTATACTTTGCCAAAGTTTTTGCCTGTGTGGCTCATACCTTTGGCAAAGTTAATTATGATAATCAATTGCTTTTAGTTACATTGTAGGGGCGATTTGCAAATCGCCCTCACAAAACAAAACTTTTCGGACAGATTTCTATTTCACTATTATTACTGTAATTGCTATCGTTTTTTTAATCCTTTGGCTTGTGCCTTATCGGTGAGGGGGTACAAACTAATGGCATAGCCTCCTCCTGCTACTGAGTGCAGGGTGAGTTTGCTCTTGTTGGTTACCAATATTTTCTGAATGGTATAGGCTTGGGGATTGGTTTGATAGTTAGCATCTTTGGCATCGGCGTAGATAGTGGCTACATAAGTAGTTTTGGGCTCTAAGAAACTGAAATGAATCTTGGAAGTAAAATCTTTGCCGGCAGTATTGCCTACAAACCAATTGCGAGTGCCTTTGGCTTTGCGCGCCACAGTGATATAAGCCCCTGGTTCGGCTTCTAAATAGTGGCTTTCGCTCCAATCGAGGGCAACCTCTTTGATAAACTGAAAAGCATCGGGAAAACGGCGGTAGTTCTCAGGCAGGTCGGATGCCATTTGTAGCGGACTGCTCATCGTTACGTACAATGCCAATTGGTTTGCCAAAGTGGCATTGCAGTGTGAATGGTTGTTGGGGTTGTTCTTGCTGATGTCCATTTCAAACACCCCAGGGGTATAGTCCATAGGTCCGCCAATAAGTCGGGTGAAGGGCAACACACACACGTGATTGGGCTTGCTACCGCCAAAGGCTTGGTACTCACCTCCGCGTGCCGATTCGTTGCCTATGAGGTTAGGATAGGTGCGACACAAACCCGTAGGGCGCACAGCCTCGTGAGCATTCAGCATAATGCGGTAGTCGGCGGCTTTTTTAATAGCATAAAGGTAGTGATTGTTCACCCACTGACTGTAATGGTTTTCGCCTCGCGGAATGATATTCCCTACATAACCGCTTTTTACGGCAGGGTATTCGTATTTGTTTATCAGCTGATAGGCTTTATCCATAAAACGCTCGTAGTTGCGGATAGACGAGGAGGTTTCGTGGTGCATAATCATCTTAATTCCTTTGCTTTTGGCGTATTGGTGAATAGCTTCTATATCAAAATCGGGGTAAGGTGTTTGGAAGTCGAATACCAAATCTTTAGAGTGTCCAAACCAATCTTCCCACCCTATGTTCCAACCTTCTACGAGTACGCCATCAAAACCATTTTCGGCAGCAAAGTCGATGTATTTCTTCACGTTTTCGGTAGTAGCCCCGTGCTTGCCGTGGGGTTTGAGGGTGGTGTAATCAGTTTTACCTATATGCACACTGGGAACATCGTAAGTATACGACCATTCTTTCATACCGGTAATCATTTCCCACCATACCCCGACGTACTTCATCGGGTGAATCCAAGAGGTATCAGCCAAAGCGCAAGGTTCGTTGAGGTTGAGAGTGATATCGGAAGCTAAAATATCGCGGGCATCATCGCTTACAATTACTGTGCGCCAAGGCGTTTGGGCAGGGGTTTGCATATAGCCTTTGGCGCCGTTAGCATCGGGGGTAATCCACGATTGGAAAGTAAAGGTCTTATCGTTGAGGTTGAGGTGCATCGCTCCGTAGTTCACCAAAGCAGCCTCGTGCAGGTTGATGTAGAGCCCATCGTCAGTTTTGAGCATTAAAGCGGTTTGTACGCCCGTATCCGAAAAGCCTGTTTGTGCTAAATTTGCCTGACGCCCTTTTTGGTTGATAGCGCGTATTTCGGAGAGGCGCGATTGCTGATAGTCGTACTCTTGGGTATCGTAATCACCGGGTATCCACCACGCTTGGTGATCACCCGTCATTGCAAACTCGGTGCGTTCTTCTTTAATCACAAAGTAAGGCATTTGCTTTTGTTCGGGGAACTCATAGCGAAAGCCTAAGCCGTCGTCAAACAATCTAAAACGCAGGTTCATTTCTCGGTGGGTGTCCTTCTGTTTGAGACTCACCAATAGCTCGTTGTAGTGGTTGCGAATGTTTTGGCTTTCGCCCCATACGGGTTGCCAAGTTTCATCAATGCTTGTATTTTGAGTATTCACCACTTCAAAGTTATGGTAGAGAGAGGTGTTTGCGCCCTCTTTTTTGGTGATTTCAGCGCCAAATTTCACTTCGTTGGAGCTAAATAGTTCAAAGCCTAATCTACTCGGTTTAACTACTTCTTTTCCCTTGTAAAAAAGCGAATAGGTAGGAGTACCTTCCGCGTTGAGCGAAAAAGAGAGTTTCAGCGCTTTGTTAGGCGAAAATAACTCCTGCGCTACTGCTGTAGCACAGGAGAGGATAGTTATTGTTATGAAAGTAAGAAATCTCATATTAAAATCCTCACCCCCGTTCCCCCTCTCCGAAAGAGAGGGGGGCTAGATGTAGAAAGGGTGTTTTTATTAAAATTTATTTTATTAGTTAAAGTGCTGTCCTACAAGCCCCTCCCCTTGGGGGAGGGGCTGGGGAGGGGATTAATACTCTATCACCACCATATCCCAATAGCTGAGGGAGGGGAGGGTGAAGGTAATTTGGTTGTTGTTATAGGTAAATTCTACAGCGCGAGGAGCACCGCCAAAGAGGTCGGGAGTAGCGAACCACACTTTTTTGGGTTGTGCAGTTACAGCAACGGTAGTTTTTAGGTCGGTTACTGTAGTAGGTTTCTTTTGAGTACCGTTGGTATCACGCCAGTCCATAGAGGTTACCCCATTGAAATTGATAAGATGCACTATATCCTTGCCGTTCACGGTTTTGGTGAGAGCTGCCACTTTATCCTTCGCTGCAGGCCAAGCTGCTATGGTTGCATTTTCGGCAGTTACCTGCGCTGAGGTATAGCTACCGCCGTCGCGCAATAGGTTTTGGTAAGCTACCAAGAAATCGTAGTAGGTGATGAGCGCTTTTTTGAGGTCGGCTTTCATTTGGAGGTTTTTGTTAGGGAAATACTCATTGGCGAGGTAGTGTTCGCCTATCTCTAAATGAGCCCCTCCGAAGGCAAAAATCACTGCATTAGCGAGCAATACGCCAGGTTCGTTTACAAACCCTGCATTCTTAGATTTTTCGTAATTCATATAGGCAGCCAACACCGTTTTGAGTTGGTTATTGCTACGATTGTAGTTATCGAGGATAATTTTAGCCAATTGGTCGTAGGTTTTTTCGTCCCATACTTCGGTATAGAGAAAATCTACTTTATTGGTACCTGCAATTTCGGTTTGACCGTATTGCCCTACCGCGTTCATCACAAGGCGTTTATCGGGGTGTGTGCTTTTCATCGCATTGATAAACGAAGCGTATTGAGGCAAGAGATCTACGCTATTGCCATTGTAATCGTACACCGTGCCACGTCCCCCGAGTTGGTCGATATGATAGCCATCGAAACCAAAAACGGCATAGACATCGCTGTTGCGTCCTGCTAAGTAGTTTTGCCAGTGCGCATTGCCAGGGTTAGTGAGATAGATACTACTGCGGGCAAAGTCGCCTAACAGGTGTGCATCTTTCTCTTTGTGCTGGTTGTCTTTATAGAGAAACCACTCTTTGGCAACCCCATCGGCTTCTGCATTTTTGAGCGCCCCGAAAGCCAAATTGTAGAACATCGCTTTCATACCCTTGCTATGAGCAGCGCTGATATAGCCACGTACAGTAGAAAGAAAAGTGGGACGTTTGAAGAGGTCAGACCACTCATTAGCAGGGTTTTGAGGGGTGCCAGCCAGTGGTTTGTGGTGGTCGTACATCCAATCGTAGAACTGAATACCATTGATGTGACAGCGATTCATAAAGTCGATATTCTTCTCGATAGGCTCGTTTTTGCCGTAAGAGGACAAGAAGCCATAGCGAGGGAATTTTGTCCAATCGGAAGAGACATCCACAGCGATACTGCCGTAAGTATTTTGTTTACCGCCAGCTTCTTGGTAGATTTCCACCAAATAACCTCGATAGTCATCGGCAGGGGTTACCCATTGCCAAGAGGCGCTGGTAAGGGCTTCTTCTTTAATCACTTCACCTAAATAAGAGTAGCGCACTTTGTAAGTACCAGAGGGCATACTCGCCAAGGAGAAGCGCACTGTGCTACCAGGGGTATAGACCGCCTTATCGGTGCTGATATCTATTTTCAAATAGGTTTCGCCATAAGTAATAGGGTTGTTGCTCGGCGTATCGTTCTTCTCGCAAGAGAAGAGGCTGAGCGTAGTGGCGAAGAATAGAGTATATAAAACTTTCATTTTCAATTAATAATTATTCCTCTCTCCCGTTCCCTCTCTCCCAAGGAGAGAGGGGCAATCCGCAGATGCGAACGGAAAGGAGGGTTGTTTAACACGTATAAAGATGTTTTGTTCTTGAACTCTTTTAAACTCCCTCCCCTTGGGGGAGGGCTGGGGAGGGGACTATTGCTTTTTGATTATCACCTTTTGGGTGAGTTGGTTGAGGGTGATTTTGTAGGTGCCTGCTTCAGTGATTTTCCACTTATTATCAGGGTTAGAGCCGTGAGCGCTGAAAATCATAGGTTCTTCCACACCGGCGGGTGCTTTATCAGCTTTAGTAGCCAAGAACCAGTCGCCACCCCAATCGCTTTTCTTGTCGCAAGAGAATTTGAGTTCGCCCGCTTTCAAGTCGCCTTCCCACGTAAAGACATTAGGATTGCCACTATCGACAGTCATAGCAATAGGATTGTTGATATCCCAACCAGCATCGGTCGCACTACCAATCATATACATTCCTGCATAAGGAGTGAAAGGCACAATGTCAATCTTCATCGTACGAGTGTTGAGGGAAATCTTGTAAGTACCTGCTGAAATTTTCCATTTGTTATCGGGGTCGCCTGCCCATTTCTTCACAGGGAGGTCGCTACCTTCAGCCGTATTATTTTCTTTCGGACGGAAAAATACTGCTGACCAATCGCCTTCTTTAGTGCCTATTTTGAACTCACCTCCATTGCCTAAATCGGCGTTGTAGTGGAACACAAAGGGGTCGGCAGGGTCTACGGTCATTTTCTTAAAGCTCCAACCGGTAGGTTCACCTACGAACCACAACTCGGTATATTCAGGCGCTTCGCCTTTGGTGATGCTTATGGTGAGGTTGATGAGGTTCACTTTTATGGTATAGACACCACTTTCGGCAATTGTAAATTTCTCATCACTCGTATCGGCATCGGTTTTGCGGAAGTGCAATTCGCTATTATTGCTGCCTTTGCCATAGGATGGTATAAACTGACCTTTGGTAGTGATGAACTTGATTTCACCAGCGGACAATCGTCCTGACCACGCAAAGGCTTTAGGAGTACCCTCAACGGGTTTCATCTCTTCGGCTTGATCGGCACTCCAACCGTGAGGGGCAGCACTACCAATGATATACAACGTATTGCTGATAGGGGTGTGCGTTTTGAAAACCACCGTCTTCACATTGGTATGTTGTTTCATTCCCTCGCCAGAGGCTACTTGGGCAATGATGCGTACTTCCATCGTAACTTCGGTGTCTACCGCAACCTTGAAAGTGTTGAGCAAGAGGTTGTTGAGTTCTTCGTTTTTATATACTCTCTCATAGGCTTCACGACCTAGATTCTCGCTGATACCTCCCGCAAAGTTGTTGCCTTGCACATCCATTTGGAAAGTATAGGTGATAGCGGCATTAGTGCCGTGATTGGAAGCTGCCGTCCAAGTGAACTTGATCGCTTCTTGTTCGGGGTTGGCAGCATCTAAGGCTACATTTTCTTTAGGAGCTTTCAATTCAAAGGGTTTGCCCTCTTTGAAGAGCTCCATATAGTCCTCTTTTTTACATCCCATAAGGAGCAGTAAGAGGGTTAATATTAGATAGTATGGTTTCATATTAGTTTATGGCCTCACCCCCTCCGTTCTCCCCCTCTCCGAAGGCGAGGGAAACCGCAAAAGCGACAAGGGTGAAATTGTTTTTATTTGTTAATTAAGTAATTTGTTTTAATTGCCTGTGCGGATCGCACTACCAACCTGGGTTTTGGGTGAGGTTGGGGTTGGCGTCGCGGTCTTTTTGAGGGACGGGCAAGAGCAGGTGTTTCTCGCGGGCGTTGGTTTTGCCTATAGAGTGCAAGAAATTCAGCGCGTACTGACCATTGTCCCAGCGAATCATATCAAACCAGCGATGTCCTTCAAAAGCGAGTTCTATACGGCGTTCGTGGCGTATTTTCTCACGCATTTGCGCTTGAGTGAGGTTCTCTATATCAGCGCGATGGGTAAGACCCGCGCGGGTGCGCACTTTGTACAAAGGTACTTCAGCTTCCGTAGTGCGACCCAATTCGTTAAGGGCTTCTGCTTTCATTAGGAGTACATCAGCAAAGCGGAGCGCTACAAAGTTGGCAGGGTTGGTATTGAAGTCGGGAGACTGACTTAGTGGCACTAAAAACTTGCGCACGTTGTAACCCGTGTTAGACATTGAAGCGCGGTATACATTCCCTTCAAAATTAGGACAACCCTCGTAGAGAATCGTCTTATCCTTGCGGAGGTCACCCGCCTCGTATTGGTCTACAAACTCTTGTGTAGGCTGATTCCACCCATAAGCACCACCTACCCAACCGCTGTTGCGAGGACCCATAAAGGTACTGAGCCAAGAGGCTTGGTTTTCTTCGCCCCAGAAATCGTCTTTGGTAAGTCCGTAGTACTGAATTTCAAAGATAGACTCGGCAGTGTTTTTGTTGCGTTCGGCAGCGCCAAAACAATCGGAATAATCAGGATTGAGGGTATAGCCGAGGTTTTCGACAGCGTTGCACATTTCAAGAGCTTCGCTATATCTACCCAAAGTGAGGTATACTTTGGCGAGCATACCCGCAGCAGCGCCTTTGGTGGCACGACCTTTATCGGCATTGCTATATTGCTCGCGTGTAGGCAATAGGTTGAAAGCCTCTCTGAGGTCAGGGATAATCACCTCGTTGTATATCTTCATTTTGCTTTGGCGGAAAGGCGTTTTGTTAGTCAAACTCTCTTTAGGGTCGAGCTGAAGAGGCACATCGCCAAAGAGTTGCACCAAAAGGAAATAGTAGTGTGCGCGGAGGAATTTGGCTTCACCGATACAGCGGTTTTTGATATCCTGAGGGATATTGGCAGAAGGCAAAGCTTTTAGAGCCGTATTGCAATAGAGAATACCAGGGTTACAACCGCGCCATATTTCGAGCGCCAAAGGGTTATCGGCAGTTGCGTTGAAGTTGGAAAGAGTGATAGTTTCGAGTCCGTCGTTACCACCTCCAGCGCCTACGATGCTGTTACCTGCTACGATGTCGAGCGTCCAGAGGCGCATATTGTAGAGGTTAGAGCGTTGCAAGGGTTTATAAGCCGAATTGGTAAGGGCAATAGCCGATGCTGCATCGCTTATGTTTTCAGCACTTGAATCTTCATAAGGGGTCTTGTCTAAAAACTTAGAACAAGCCGTGAAGAGCGGAAATGCTAATAGGGTGATGTATAATATCTTTTTCATAATTAACAATTCATAATTAACAATTAACAATTTGTAGTGATTCTTTTGTCACCTGACCCCTAAAACTGCACGTTTAATCCAAAGCTAACTGTGCGGGTTACAGGGTAAGTACCGCCATCAACGCCACCAGTGCCTACTTCGGGATCCATACCGCTGTATTTGGTGAAAGTATAGAGATTTTGGCAAGACAGATATATGCGCAACATATCAGTATGGAATTTTTGAGTAACCTCTTTAGGGAGTGTATACCCCAAAGTTACGTTTTTGATACGCAAATACGAACCATCTTCTACAAAGCGGGTAGAGTGACGCGCATTTTGGTTGGGGTCGCCATAGATAGCACGCGGAATGCTATTGCTAGTGCCCTCGCCAGTCCAACGGTCTTTTACTTTGGCAATTTGGTTTTGTGGCACCGACATTCCCTCTTGCCATATACGGTTGGCATTGTAGATGTCGTTACCTGCTACGCCTTGTAAAAATATTTGTAAATCGATGTTTTTGTAGTTGAAATTGTTGTTCATAGAGAACGTCCATTCAGGGAACGGATTACCGATATAAGTACGGTCTTCGGCATTGATGACCCCGTCGTTGTTGAGGTCTCGGAACTTCACATCACCAGGGGCGGTACCGTTTTCTACTTGGGTAGCATAGTTGTCCACCTCGCTTTGGTTTTGGAAAAGTCCGTTCATTACATAGCCATAGAAAGCATTTACAGGGTGACCCTCGGAGAGGATTTGCAATTTGGTGAGGAACGCCTCAAAACCAGTGAACAAAGGCACACCATCGTTCATCTTCACAATTTTGTTGCGGTTGAACGATACGTTTACATCAGTATTCCATTGGAAGTCCTTTTTATTCACATTCACTGATGACACCGTAAGCTCTACCCCTTTGTTTTCCACTTTACCAGCGTTGATACTCGGTACCGCAATATCCGAATAGCCAGAGCTTACTGATACCGCCATTGGCACCAACATATCACTCGTGTTTTTGATATAGGCATCGAAAGTGAGGTTCAAGCGGTTTTTGAGTAGCGCAAGGTCAATACCCCCATTGAATTGCTCTACGGTTTCCCATTTCACATTAGGGTTAGGCATCACGTGAGGATAGAGGGTAGAAACGAGGTTGTTGTTGAACACATATTGCCCTGTGCGCAATTTGGTGAAATAAGCATAGTTATCGATACCGCCTTGGTTACCCGTCATACCGTAACCCACGCGCAATTTCACATCGTTTACATAGTCGTTTTTAGGGAAGAAAGACTCATTTGATGCACGCCACGCCAAAGAGAATGAAGGGAAAGTACCCCAGCGGTTTTCTTTGGAGAAACGCGAAGAACCATCGCGACGCACGGTAGCAGTGAGCAAGTACTTATCGGCATAGGTATAGTTGAGTCGCCCGATGAAGGAGAGGATAGCCCAATCGTTCATCGTACCACCTACCGTAGGGTTTTCCAAACCTTTGCTGAGTTGGTTTTGCTGGTCGCTCAAGAAGTTGCTCACACTCGCATTGATTTTGCTATACACGTTGTTTTGCGCACTGGTGCCCACCATCACATTGAGGAAGTGCTTTTGGGCAAAAGTATTGGTATAAGTGAGTGTGTTATCCCAGAGGAGGGTAGTACTCTTGTTAGCATCTTGGTAGAGGTTAGAAAGCGGATTAGGTATCGGTTTCCAGTTGTATTTAGGGGAGAAACTGCGGTTGTCCCAATATTTAAAATCAAGCCCTCCAGTAGTTTTGAACACCAAATGTTTTACAGGAGTAATCTCGGCAAAGATATTCCCCAAAATGTTATAGCCTTTGGTAGTGTTTTGTCCGTTGATAAGGGCAGTACCTATCACGTTGCGGATATCGCTGTACTGATGGGCAGGCGAATCAGGACCTGAGTAGCTACCGTCTTCATTGTAAATAGGTTGTGTAGGCAAAGAAGCCATCGCCATACGGATGTTGTAGTCGCCCGATTTCTTTTCGTCGTGGCTGAGGGTGAGGTTGTTGCCAAACTTAATCCACGGTTTTACGCGCGACTCACCGTTGAACTGCACTGTATAACGGCGGTAAGAAGTGTTGAGGATAATCCCATCTTGGTCAAACACCCCAGCTGATACGTAGTAATTGCTCTTGTCGTTACCGCCTGAGTATGAAAGCGAATAGTTGCGCATAAAAGCAGGACGGAAAAGCGCTTTGAGCCAGTTGGTGCCTTCCCCCCAGTCCTCAGGATTGGCGAAATCAGGGCGTTGTGTAAGCGGACTTACCCCAGGGGTGCGGTTATAGTTGGCAATCATTTCGTTGTGAAAAGAAGCAAACTCGCGGGCGTTGAGCATTACGGGTAAGTTGGTAGCTTGTTGAAGGGCTACATTGGTGCTGAACGACAGTTTGCCGTCGACCCCGGCACCGAGTGGGGCCGCTGGCCCCATTTTTTCCTTTTTTGGTAGTGATAAGCACCACCCCATTGGCACCGCGAGAACCGTAAATCGCTGTTGCCGAAGCATCTTTTAGCACATCGATATTTTCTATATCATCTACGTTGAGGGCATTGATACCGAGGTCGGTAGGTACCCCATCAATAACGAGTAGCGGTTCGCTGTTGTTAATCGTACTGATACCGCGAATGCGAAACGACACGTTGTCACCAGGTTTTCCCGCCGAGGTTACTTGCACCCCAGCAGCACGCCCTTGGAGTGCTTCCCCAGCGTTAGCAATAGGTTTCTCCTTGAGGGCTTTGTTAGACACTGAAGAGACAGCCCCCGTAAGGTCTTTCTTGCGGACGGTACCATAGCCTACCACCACCACTTCGTCTAGCTGCTCTTGTTCTTCTTTGAGCACGATAGTGAGTTGGTTTTGGTTGCCTACTGCTACATTTTGGGTGTGATACCCTATAAATGAAACCGATAGCGTGGCTTTAGCAGGTACTTCTATCGTGAAATTCCCATCGAAATCGGTAGTAGTACCCTTAGTAGTGCCTTTCACCACCACCGATGCCCCCAGCACGGGCTGGTGTTTTTCATCGATTACCTTTCCGCTAATCTTTTTGTTTTGGGCAGAAAGGGCGGTAGAAAGCAAGCTAAAAAGTAGTAGCAAGGCGAGCTTGCCAATACTGTTTAATAAAGTTCTTTGTTTTCCTTTCATTTTAGTTAAAAGTTAAGAGGTAAGAGTTTGTGCCTGACACCTGACACCTAATTCTGCCGCAAAGATAAAACGTTAAAGATATACTAAAAACATTGGATAGTGAAAATATAGATAAGTAAAAATGTAGCTGTTTGATAAACAACAAAATAAAAAGAAAGTGGTAACGAAAAATATAGAAAGAATGTAAAAGTAATTAACAAAGAACATTTGACAAAGAATAATTTGTTATGTGTGTGTGGCACATTAAAATAACAATTCTATGAAAAAACTTATTTTTTCGGCGCTCCTTGCCACAACTTTATTCATTTTACTAGGCAAAAGAGGGTGGCAAATATTATAACGTTACCAATCCTCAAAACTAAGTAAACTTGCCGTTTGTCTTTTCAGATAATAACACCAAGTTCACCTACAGCACACAAAGCCAAAATAGCTTAGTAACGCTATACTTTACTAAAATAAAATAACGATAATCAACCATTAAAATATTCTTTTTCTAATCCTGCTCAGTGCTTGGGGGGTAATGCCAATATAAGAAGCAATATATTTCAGCGGAATATTTTGGATAAGTTTAGGGTCTTTCTCCAATAGATTGCAGTAAATCTCTTCGGGTGATTGCAATAAGAACTGCGCTTCTCGTTGCATCTTCTCAATCAGCAGATGTTCCAAGATATCAGCTTTTATTTGTAAGTATTCTTGCTGTTCTATGAGGTGTTCAAGGTGTTCACGCCCTATTTTATAGGCAGTAACGTCTTTCAGTGCTTGAATAGAGAAGAGGGAAGGTTCACGCTTTACAAACGAGGCATACGACATAAAAAACTGCTCGGCAAAGAGGATATCCACCGTCGTTTCCTTGTCGGTAGTGGGGTTGTAGTAGAAAAAGCGCACGATGCCCTCGCTGAGGTAATAGAGCGAGTGCTCCACGTCGCCTGCACGAGTGATGAGGGCATCTTTATCGAAATGTACTTCAGTAAAATACTGACTGAGGAAATCGAGGTTTAGGGTCATTGTATATCTTCTATTTTTTCTTCTTTTATAAACCACATTTGGCAAGTATTGCCCGTAGCAAAAGTAGTGGGTCGTGCAAAATGTAAGTTGTGTAGCTCTGTTTTAATGCCTTTTATCCAACCGCAGTCTACTTGGCATATAATTCTCTGCAAAAAAGTATGCTCAAGGGCTTTTAGTACTTCGTGAAACAAGCACTTTTTAATTTGCAGAACATAACCGTAATCATTGTCTATAAGGCGTTCAAAGCCAAAACTCTTGCCAAAATAAAACGCTTCTCGTGCTTTTGATATCTCCACTATCGCCTTAAAAGGGTACTCCGAAGCTGTTAAGAAAGCCTCAGTATTCTGCTCCATAAAAGGAGCTATCGGCTCATTGATAGCAAGACACACACATTTGAAAGCCTCTTTTCCGTCCTTGCCTATCTTCACAAAAGCTTCATACAAAGCTACTACCAAAACCGCAAACTGCACATTCCCTTCGTCCAACTCATTCTTGATAAGATGAGATACTTTTTGTAATGAGTGCTTAAAATAATCTTCAAAAGCGTTTAAAAAGTCTTCAAACAGTGCTTCATCTATCCATTGTTGGGCTTTTATATAAGCAAAAGCCTCTTTCTTTATCCACTGATAGCTATCCAGCGGACTGAAACTGTATTGTTCTTCTTGGTTCATTTTACATTTGTTTTATAAATGCAAAATTACATACAGCAATACACAAAAAAGTTGCTATTTGGCAACTTCCTCTCTTTACTTGTAAGATTTTAGTCTGCTGATAGAATATTTAGTCATCCCGAGCATTGTGGCAAGGTCTTTTTGTTTCACTTTTTGTATAAAGGCAGGAAAGCTGAACAAGGCTTCATATCGCTCTTTAGCCGATTGTCTTTGGAAGAGCTCAATAGTTTCCATCAGCCGTAATATTGTTTGTTGCTCATTTTGTATGAAGAACTGTTGCCACTCATAGCTATTTTGTAGAAGTGAATGCATTTGTTGTTTATGTATTTTCAGCACTTCAGTCTCTTCAATTGCTATTATTGCATAACGAGAAGGCAAAGAATTTGTATAACTAAATTGCTCTGTAAAGAAGTAATTTTCAAAAGCTATCCAACTGGTGTATTCCTCGCCATTATCATCGTAAAAGAATATCCTAAGAGCCCCTTTGTTTACAAAGTAATAATGCTCACACACTTGTCCGAAGTCTAACAGCAAGGCATCTTTAGCAACGCTCTCTTTTTGGAAAGCCTCTCTAAGTATCTGTTCCTGTATTTTTAGCTCAGGAACGGTTTTTTGTATGTATGCAATTAGTTTTTCCAATTCTTCTCCAATTCAGCAATAATGTGTGAGGCAAAGGTACTACTATTTTTCTAAATACCAATCTTAGCTCTTACAAATGCTTCCTCTGAATAATCCACAACCTCCCAACAATAAAACAAAAAAGGACTACCATTAAGGTAGTCCCTTCTCTATTTTTTATTAATTGCTAATGTGCTACAACTGTGTGTGCGAGTCGCACCTCACACTAAAACTTGTAGTTTACTCCTAAGCCCAATACTTCACGAATTTGGAAGGCTTTGGCAGCGTCGTCGTCGTAGATAGCTTGGAAAGTAAAGTTAGCTGATAAGTACTTGTTGATAGTCATCACAATGTTTGCAGTATAATCCAAGTCTACGTTTTGTGGTTTGTCGAGATAGTTGCTGTACAAACTGAGGATATTCTCGAAAGACACATTGTCCATTACAGTAAACTTAGCATAACCGTTCAAGTAGAAACCGAGTTCATAACGAATGTTCTTTCCTTGTTCAACACCGTAGAAAGGACCTGTTTCTGTCCAACGGCTTTTAGCAGTCGTGATTTTAGAAGTTGCAGGAGCCAAGTTCACTTTTAGGTTATCGCTCTTCTTCCACAACATACCAGGACCAAATTGTAAGTATCCAGGTGAAAGCAATTGGTTTATGAGCGTACGACCTGTGCTCTCATATTTGTAACCATCGGTCATTTGTGTTTTGAAGTTCAAGAAGAATGAATAGTACCACTGTGGGTTGTTCAATTGGTAACCGAGTACTGAGTTCACCTCAAAACGGTCAGTGGTTTTTCTTGAATAGTCATCACCTTCAAGTTTAGTAATTCCGTAATCAACAAATACGTTGTTATCCCACGCCCATTTGTCTTTCTTGTAGTTAAAAGCATAGCTCACCGCAAGGCTTGCTGCTACGTTGTTAGTTCCCCCTCCTGTCCAATCGTGGTTGAAGGCGGCTTGCGAGAACATCAGTGAAGCGTTACCTCCCTTTGTCCATCGAGGAGCAGGAGCTTCCTCTGTTGGAGCTGCCGTAGGGTCTTGTGCTACACCCTCATTCGTTTGGTCTTCCTGAGCAAATACAGCTACTGAAGACAATAGTAAAGTTGAAAATAAAAGTCTTTTCATAAGTGATTTATTTATAATTTTTACAAAAATCCTAATTCAAGTTTCGCCACCTCACTCATCATATCCTGATGCCACGGCGGGTCAAAAGTGAGTTCTACAATCGTTTCGTGCACTTCGTCAATACTTTGTACCTTTTCCTTCACCTCCATTGGGAGAGACTCTGCCACGGGGCAGTTAGGCGAAGTGAGAGTCATTAATATTTTTACATCGAAGTCTTCGTTCACAAACACATCATAAACAAGCCCCAATTCGTAAATATCTACGGGTATTTCAGGGTCGTATATCGTTTTGAGCACCTCAACGATTTTCTCGCCCAATTGCTCTATCTTTCTTTCTTCAGTCATTTAATTTTTCTTTTTAAAGAGATAAGTCTAACGCCTCAGAAATCTAATCAAAATATATCTGTTTGATTTGAATAGACTTGTTTAATTTCTACACCGCCAGGTGTATTCCTTCTTATCTATTCCCTAACACCTTAGCAGCATATCCCCTCATTTGCCCTACCATACTCACCAACCCATTCGCACGAGTAGGTGATAGATGGTCTTTAAGTCCTATTTTATCAATAAAACTCATATCCGCTTTTAGGATATCCTCAGCCGTTTGGTGAGAGAACACTTTCACTAATAAAGCAACAATCCCTTTGGTGATAATCGCATCGCTATCGGCAGTAAAGATAAGCTTACCATCTTGCTCTTCGGCGTGTAACCACACCTGACTCTGACAGCCTTTAATGAGGTACTCCTCCGTCTTGTATTTTTCGTCGATAAGTGGTAACGACTTGCCTAATTCTATCAGATATTCGTAACGTTGCGTCCAATCATCAAACAGCGAAAAGTCTTCAATAAGCTCATTCTGAATCTGTTGAATAGTCATTTATGTTACTTTTAGGGCGCAAAGATATAAAACAAATAATAACTAACAACTAATAGCAAATATTTTAACGCTCTTTTAACGCTCCACACAGCCTCTTGTCACGTCGCTACATTCCCCCTTTAAAGGGATATATTTTCGTCCCTAATTCCCCTTTTGAAGGTAGCCAGCGACAGCTGGGTATGTGAATAGGGAGAGGTTCTTCCCTAGTGCCTATGACCTAAGCCCCCACACCTCCCCATTTTCTCATTTTCAAATTTCCAAATTCTCTAATTATCCCTTCCTTTTTCCGTCCCTACATTCCCCCTCTCCTTGGGAGAAGTCTCCGAATAGGAGAGTATGTGAACGGGGTGAGGATTCTCTTTCTTTCGCCTCGAAACCCCGTTTTTAACATTTTTAGCCTTGTTGTATTATATTATGAATCAACTACTTATATACCCTTTCTATACCAATCGTCCAAGATTCGTATAAGCTTCCTATAAGCTCTCTATAAGCTAACCCCACCCATCTTACACCTTTTTTTCGTCAAAAACTCTCCCTCTCCTCTTCCGAACTCCTCCGATATCTTTCTATCTCCTTAGCTCTTCCCAATAAAGCCTTTAATCTCGTCTTACTTCTGTCCGACAAGTCTGAATCGTCCGAGAACTCCATTACTGCCCGTCGTGCTACGACTGCCTGTGTGGCTCGCACCTTTGCCAAAGTTAATTATCAGTATTTCTGGCATTATTGGTATTATTGACATTTACCCCATTTTCTAATTCTCTCATTTCCTAATTTACTAATTTCCCCGCTTGTCGTGCTACAACCTCACACCGTCACTACACTTCCCCTTTAAAGGTAGTCAGCGACAGCTGGGTATGTGCCCCACGAGAGCAGAATATGTAACAAGAGAAAGTTTCTTTTCAAAGTGTAAAACGAAAATTCGCAAAGCAATTTTCATAAGCTATAATAAAAAAACACTTTGTCAAAAAGTATCGTAGCAGTACGTGCGGTTAGAGACTTTGACAAAGTGTAGTATGACGCTAACTATGAGTGTTACAACTCCATAATTACTCTGTTGAGAGCGCCAATAGTTTTATCCAAATCTTCGTAAGTAAGGGCGTCGTTGAGGAAATAACTTTCAAAAGCGCTTGGAGGTAAGTAAATACCTTCGCGTAGCATTCCGTGAAAATACTTGCGGAAGCGCGCTGTATCGCTCTTTGCTGAGCTGGCGAAATCGGTTACGGGTTCTTCGGCAAAGAAGAGGGTAAACATCGAACCAAAGCTATTGATTTGGTAAGGGAACCCTGCGCGTTTCAGTACGTTGTCGAAGCCTTCGTGCAAGTAAGCTGTCTTTTTGGCTAAACTGTCGAACACCTCAGGTTGTTCATTCAGCGCTGTGAGCATTGCCAATCCAGCACTCATCGCCAAAGGATTTCCGCTAAGAGTCCCCGCTTGATACACGGGACCTTCGGGAGCTAAATAGCTCATCACTTCTTTGCTACCGGCAAAAGCCCCTACTGGGAGTCCGCCACCAATCACTTTCCCAAAGGTAACGATATCGGCTTTGATACCAAAGACCTCTTGCGCTCCGCCTTTTGCCAAGCGGAAGCCGGTCATCACTTCATCGAATATCAAAAGCGCTCCGTTTTCGGTACAGAGTTGTCTCAAACCTTCCAAGAAGCCTTCGGCAGGAGGTACACAGCCCATATTTCCGGCTACGGGTTCGATAATTACGCAAGCGATTTGCTGTGGATTGGCTTCAAAGAGGTTTTTTACGGAGGCTAAATCGTTGTAGTTTGCTAAAAGCGTATCTTTAGCCGTGCCTTGAGTCACGCCAGGACTATTGGGAGTACCAAAAGTTGCGCCACCACTACCAGCCTCGATGAGGAAAGCATCGGAATGTCCGTGGTAACAACCGGCAAACTTGATAATCTTCTCACGACCGGTATAGCCACGAGCCAAGCGAACGGCACTCATACAAGCCTCAGTTCCGCTATTCACAAAGCGAATCTTATCGATATGAGGCACCATTGAGACCGCTAATTCGGCGATTTGGACTTCGACTTCGGTAGGAATACCGAAAGAAGTACCTTTCTTGGCGCGCTTGGTTACTGCCTCAATTACCGGAGGGTAGGCGTGTCCTAAGATGAGCGGTCCCCAAGAGGCGATATAATCAATGTACTTGCGGTCGTCCTCATCGGTGAGGTAAGCCCCTTGGGCTTCTTTGATGAAAATAGGGTGTCCCCCTACCGCATTGAAAGCGCGTACGGGAGAATTGACTCCGCCAGGGAGTACTTGTTTTGCGGCTGCGAATAGTTCGCTACTTCTTTTGTAAAGCATATCTTTTTAGGTAAGAGGTAAGAGATAAGAGGCAACAAGCAACAGTTTTACCTTTTATCTCTTACTTAAGTTGAATATCAAATTGAGTAAGGTCACGGAATTGTTGTAAACGGGCGTGGCGCTCGTCTTGGGTGAGGGTAAGCAGGCGCTCAGCCCCAAATTTCTCGATGCAAAACGAGGCGATGTTCGAGCCGTGAACAATAGCATTTTTTAGATTGCTGAACGAATAGTCGCGGGTTTTGGTGAGATAGCCCACGAGTCCGCCAGCAAAAGCATCACCGGCACCTGTGGGGTCGAATACTTCGGCTAAGGGGAGTGCTGGCGCAAAGAACACTTTGTCGCCGTGGAATAAAAGCGCCCCGTGTTCACCTTTTTTAATCACCACGAACTTCACACCCATTGCCATAATGCGCTGGGCAGCTTTTACGAGCGAATACTCTTTGGTAAGTTGGCGTGCTTCTTCATCGTTGATTGTAATCATATCTACGCGAGCGACTACCTCCATTAGCAAGTCCCAAGTGTGGTTCATCCAGTAGTTCATTGTGTCCATCACCACTAATTTGGGGCGTGATAGCATCTGGTCGAGTACGTCCATTTGCAGAGTAGGGTGGAGGTTGCCGAGTAAGAGCACTTCGGCATTGCGGAAGGCTTCGGGTACTACGGGCTTAAAATTAGCAAGCACGTTCAGTTGGGTGTCGAGGGTGTCGCGCTGGTTCATATCGTTACGATACTTGCCACTCCAAAAGAGCGTTTTTCCTCCGTGCACTATCTCAATGCCCGATACGTCGATATGGCGCTGGGTGAGGAGGTTTAAGTAGTCTTGTGGATAGTCGTCGCCTACGATAGAGACGACAGCTGAGGGGACTTCAAACTGAGCGGCAGCAAGGGCTATATAGTTAGCCGAGCCCCCCATAATAGCGTTGCTTTTTCCGAAAGGAGTTTCTATTTGGTCGAAAGCGATACTTCCGAGAATGAGTAGTTTATTCATTTAAAATAGGTAAAACCAGTAAACAGTGGATTTGTGAGTAATAGATTTCGGTGGCAAAGGTAGTGAAAAAAAGAATAATAACAAATTGTATAATTTGTTAATTTGTTAATTTGCTAATTATTTCATACTTTTGCCGTGATTTTTGAAAATATTCTTATGAAGATACCCTTTTCGCCTCCTTATATCACTGAGGCTGTTATAAATGAAGTTACTGATTCACTACGTTCTGGGTGGATTACCACAGGTCCTAAAGTAAAAGCTTTAGAAGAAGAAATTAAAAAATTTTCAGGAGCTACTGAAGTGCTCTGTGTAAATTCGTGGACGTCAGGTGCAATGCTGATGCTCCACTGGCTTGGTGTAAAAGCTGGAGATGAGGTTATCGTACCTGCCTATACCTATAGTGCCACTGCTTTGGCGGTGTTGCACGTTGGTGCTACTCCTGTAATGGTAGATGTAGAAGATGATTTTAACATCAGTGTAGAAGCTGTAAGGCGCGCTATCACTTATAAAACAAAAGCTATCATTCCTGTAGATATTGCAGGTTTCCCTTGTGATTACGATGCACTAATGCGCTTAGTAAAATCTCCAGAGATACAAGCGATTTTCAATCCTACTAGTAAAGTGCAAGCGCAATTGGGGCGTATTTTAGTGCTTAACGATGCCGCACATTCACTTGGGGCGTGGTATAAAGAGGGAATCCGAACTGGTAGTGAAACCGATGTAGCCATCTTCTCGCTTCACGCTGTAAAGAATGTAACGACTGCTGAAGGAGGTGCTATTTGTTTAAATCTTCCTGCCTCTTTCGATAATACTTCTCTTTATAAAGAACTGCGCCAGATGAGTCTAAATTGCCAAACAAAAGATGCTTTCAGCAAAAGTCAAGCTGGAGGCTGGCGTTATGATATTGTAGGGTTGGGGATGAAAATTAATATGCCCGATGTAAATGCGGCTATAGGATTGGCACAAATACGCGAGTATGACCATATTTTAGAAGAACGCAAACGCGTATTCCATCAATATGATGAGGCTTTCAGAAAATACGATTGGGCAATATTGCCTCCGCTCTCCAAACAAGGAAGAGAAACCTCATATCACCTTTACGCTTTGCGCATTAAAGATATTACCGAAGCACAGCGCGATGCTATCATCAATGCAATTGCTGAAAAAGAAGTAGCTGTGAATGTACATTTTATCCCGATGCCTATGCTCACCCTTTTCAAAGAAATAGGTTATAAAATAGAAGACTATCCGCAGGCTTATGCCAATTTTAAAGGAGAAATCTCTCTGCCTATCTACCCTCAACTCACCAACGAACAAGTACAGTTTGTGATTGATTGTGTAGTAGAAGCTGTAGAGAAAATTTACTAATTTTCTAATTTTTTAGGTAAAAGACAGTAGAGGAAGAAGGGAATACAAATGGGTAACCCCATTACACCTTCCGTTGCATTGAAAATGATAAAGGCAAGGAGTACATAAATCCCTAAAAAACATCTGTTTTTAAGTCCGTAGTAAATTACCAATACGTGAAATAACAACAGTACTGCAAGTCCTAAGAAACCTTGGTCGGAAAGAGCAGTAAGGAACTCGTTGTGGAGACTGTTAAGGTTGATATTTGAACTGTGAATAAGCTGAGTTTCATACCCTGCACCTCCTCCTATAAAAGGGTGCTCTTGACAATGAGATAAAGTAGCTTCATTGATTTTAGCCCTTCCTTTATCATTGAAGAAAGTAGTGTTAGAAATGACTAACTTAGTCATCAAACTTCCTATAATAAAAGCTATCACTGTGAAAATGGCTATCAGTTTAACACTTTTCACTTGTTTCATTAAAGTTACCCAAACAAATAGTGATAGCACTATAAAAATTCCTAAAATAGCTATACGTGCTTGTAGTATAAGTGAAACAGTTAGCAATAACACTGAGTATAATCCTAATTGCCAAATATTTATAATCTTTCCTTTTTCTTCTTTCCATAACCACGCTCCCATTGCCCATACCGTCATAAATACCCAAGCTATCTTACTTGGATGTGGAGCATAACTCCAAAAGATAGTGCGTATATAATGATAAAAACCTTGACTGCCAAAAGCGCCTAAATAATCTTTATTGAAAGAGAGAAAAGCATTGTACGGTTTATGTAGAGAGTCCGCCAAAAAGAAGTATAGCAACAATGTGAGCACTAATAAGTGTAAGAACACAAAGAAACTGATATAGATAAAGCTCTTCAAATCGGCTTTATCTACCCGATAAAAACAAGTTACAAGGGGAAAGCATATAAAAAAGGCGTAATAATCAATATGTCCAAAGGCTTGCACTGGGTCTGCAGCCCAAAGTGTACTGAGGAGTTTTAGAGCGCAAAAACCAAAGAGTGTTACCATTATAGGGTGGGGTTTGTAGAAGGTATGCCGGCAAAGCCCATACCCCAAACACAAGAGCAACAGCGCTATGCTCAGCCCAAAGGTAACCTTAAACTTATATGTGTAAAACAACACAATAGCTGTCGCTACCAACGTGATAAAAATATGAAACGGTCGCATACCTTCAAAAAGGTGCTGGCGGTGTATCCATACTTCTATAGCCGTAAGCACTACTCCTACCAGCAGGAGCCCGTTGAAACTTCCCTTCTCTTCAATCTTCCCCATATCGGAATAGGTGAGAAAACTCACTACTATTAGTGTAAATAGCAGGAGGCTTATCGTCCAAAAAGGGAGCTTCTTTAACTGATGAATCATAAATTATGGTCTTGTTGATATTTTTTTAGTGATGTAAAGTTCTCGTAAACTGATAAGGCATCTACTTTGCTGAGCAAAAGGCCTTCTTTCCCGTCTAAAAATCCTAATTTGAGCACATAGGTCTTAAAGAAATGAAACGCCATCTTAGCATACATCTTCAAGGCGCTGTATCGCTTCCCTTTGTGGAGCATCTCTTCACCTTTGAACTTTCCATAAAGAGTTGCTTTTTGCCGATAAGATGCATAATCAGCCACCGAGTAGTGCAAGAGTTTGTGTTTGAGTACCCCAATAGAGCCCTCTACCGCAAGTGTTTCGTGTACTTTGCGTTCAGGTATGTAATAGCATTTAGACTTGCGGAACAAACGAAAATTCTTATCACCTTGTGTGCCTGAAAAGTGTATAGGTTTCCCAGCAAAGAAAAATAATCTCCGGAAATAATAAGCGTCTTTCTTGTCTGTACAGTTCAATGTCTGTATAATCTCAGTTCTAAGCTCAGGGGTGATACGCTCATCGCCGTCGAGAAAAAGCACCCAATCATTTTGGGCGTGTTGCAATGCCACATTGCGCTGACTCGCAAAATCTTCAAATTTGTGTTGTATCACTTTTACTTTGGGAAATGACTGAGCGATAGCTACTGTGCTGTCGGTGCTAAAAGAATCGACAATGATAATTTCATCACAGAAGTCGAAACAGGGCAATACTTTCCTTATATTTTTTTCTTCGTTATAGGTGATAATGAGACCGCTTACTTTTTCGGATATAGGTGACATTTTATTATTTTTTTTGCAAAGATAGTGTTTTTTCTATAATTTTGCACTTCTAATAAAAACAATTATGTCCAACATTGGTTTTGTACACGGTAGATACCCTTATGGAGGAGGCGAAAAAGTAACCTCCAATCTTGCTCCATATCTCACATCTTTAGGCTATAAAGTGTTTGTTTTTTCCTCGCGCATCGCTCATAGCCAACTCAGCGAAGAGGATAAGAAAAATATTACTTTTGTAGATGTAGGCAAGACGCGCTTGCTGTCGCGCCCCAAGGTATCTCTGGCTGATAAAGTAAACGAATTAGGCATTGATGTTTTGGTGTTTGTGGGAAAGAGTTTTAGCGCTTCACGCGAAGGTATTTTCAGCAGAACCCAATGTAAATGCATCTTTGCCCATTACGGAATTACCTTTTGGCAAGCCGAGAACAAACTCAGTGAACTAAAAGCAAAAGCTTCTCAAAACCCTTTTTACGCCCTTTGGTATAGTGGTGTTAAAATTCCCCTCTTTCACCTCAGCAAACAGATAAAAATAGCTAAATATAGGCTTATCTACAAACGTTATCACGCCTTTATGGTGCTCTGCGACGCCTATAAAAACGAACTGATAGAGGCCTTGCAACTAAAGGAAAACGACAAGATAGTTGCTATCCCTATCGGTATCCAGCCAGCCCCTATCTCCTATACATTAGACAAGAAAAAACAACTCCTTTATGTAGGGCGTATGAGCCACCGCGACAAGCGTGTAGAACGGTTGGTAGCTGTGTGGCAAAAGCTCTATAAACGTTTCCCCGATTGGGAGTTTCTGTTCTTAGGCGAAGGGGAAGAATTACCAAAACTTAAGCAACTCGCTTCCGATTACGGCTTAGAGCGCATCACCTTCTGTGGTAAGCAGTATACTGCCTCTTACTACAACGAGGCGGCTATCAACTGCCTTTCTTCACAAATTGAAGGCTTCCCCTTAGTGCTCATCGAGGCGCAACAAGCGGGGGTCATCCCTGTGGCTTTCGCTTGCTCAGCAGGCGTCCGAGAAATCCTCTCCCCCGACGGTGAAAATGGGAGGCTCATTCCGCCTTTCGACTTAGATGCTTATGCCGAAGCTCTAGCCTCCTTAATGAGCGATGAGTCCCTGCGCAAACAGATGCAACAAAACGTACTGAAAAAAGCGCGTCTCTATAATATAGAAGAGATTGTAAAACAGTGGGACTTTTTGTTTAAAAAGATATTATGAGCCACTCTCAAAAGAAAATACTCATAGATTTAGAACGCCTGCGTTACCCCAACACAGGATTGGCCAACGTGTTTAAAAACCTCGCTAAAGGACTTTTAAACACACCGTCATCTATTGATTTTTCTTATTTTGGTACCGCTAAAACCATTCGCCAGATAAGCCCAACACTAAAAGTAGTCCCTTACAAATATTGGCATCGTTTCTACGAGCCTTTTAACGAGCAGTTCGACGTTATTCACAGCAGTAACCAAGGTTCTCTTTACTTCAGAAAAGACTATCGCCATACCCATAAGATTCTCACTCTGCACGACCTGAATTTCTTGTACGAAGATATCAGTAAACATAAGTTTAAAAAAACACTCGCATTGGTCAATGCTAATCTAAAGAACACCGATTACCTTGTGTGTATTTCAAACTTTGTAAAAGGCGATGTGTTGAAAAACGCTTTCCTCTTGCAGTTGGATAAAGTGAAAGAAATAGTAGTGATTCACAACGGCATCACTTTTCCCGAGGAGAAAGTCTACCCACTAAACGGGGCACTGGCTTTTTTGAAAGCCAGAAAATACCTGCTGAATATTGGTGTACTCTTTGCTAAAAAGAACCAAAAATCTCTGATAGAAGCCCTCCCCTATATAGAAGAAGATTTGGTATTGGTCAGTTCCGAAAACAAAGGATCTTACACCACTGAACTAAAAGAAAGGATTACCCAGTTGGGGTTAGAACAGCGTGTGCATCTTTTTAGCCATATCAGCGAGGAGGAGAAAAATGCGCTTTTGCAACATTGCCAAGCGCTGTGTCAGCCTTCATTAGCTGAAGGCTTTGGCATCCCGCCCATAGAGGCAATGGCTTTCGGCAAAGCCGTGTTCCTAAGCAGATACACCAGCCTGCCGGAGATAGGAGGCGACGAGGCTTTCTATTTCGATAGTTTCGACCCTCAGGTAATGGCTACTACCATAAAGGAAGGCTTAGCTGCCTACTACCAACAAGAACCTCTACGCTCCACCCGACTAAAAGCGTGGGCTACCCAATACAACTATTGCACAATGGCACAGAATTATTTAGATTTATATAACCGCATTTAAACAATGAAACGCATCAACGAATACAAAACACTCGCTTATCGCTTGGCTTTAGCCTATGTATTTTACTTTTTGGCACGCCTTACTTTCTATAGTTTTAATCACTCACATCTCAACGTAGAGGGTATAACCGACTTCCTCCGTTTGGCTTTCTACGGTTTATTGTTCGATACAACCGCTATTATCTATGTGAATCTTCTGTTTATCTTCCTAAGTGTGCTCCCTCTGCTCATCAATACCAAGCCTACTTTCCAAAAAGTCCTCTTCTGGGTGTACTTCATTTGCAATATACCTGCTTATCTGCTCAATTTTATCGATATTGCTTATTTTTCATATAATAAAACCCGCCTTACAACCAACGATTGGGCACTGGTAGAAAATGAACACAACCCTATTGTGTTGCTCGCTGGTTTTTTAGTACAGTATTGGGCTATTTTTGTTGTCTTTTTAGCGTTAATAGTGTTGTGGATATTCCTCTACAAGAAAGTGCACGTAAAAGAAGAAAAAGTAGTACAAAAGAAACCTTACTTTGTTACTTCAATAATAGTGTTAGTACTATTAGCACCTACGCTCATCTTTGGGATACGGGGTTTTTCGTTCAAAGTAGGGGTTATCCCGCTTACGGTAATGGACGCCAGCAAGTACGCCCGCGATATTTCACAGGTGAATGTACTGCTCAATACCCCTTTTACTATTCTGCGTACGATGGGTAAAAACAAAGGTTTTAAGGAATTTAAATTCACTACCGATGCTTATATTGCCCAAAACATCAAGCCTATCAAACAATACTACCGAGAGGTACCCCAAAAACCCAATATAGTAGTGATTATTCTCGAGGGGATGGGGGCTGAGTACTTCGGGGTGATGAACCAACAAACACATATTCCTAACTATCGTAGTCATACGCCTTTTTTAGATTCATTGGCTCAACAAGGCTATTACTTCACCAATATCTTTTCCAATAGTATCCATTCCATTGAGGGGATTTCGGCAGTAACCGCTGGAATGCCTACTTTTCAAACCGCTTGGGTGCGTTCGGGCTATGCACAGCGCAAAGTGTCTTCTTTGCCCGAGATAGCACGTTCTTTGGGTTACCAAACGCTCTTTGCACACGGGGCTACCAATGGCTCTATGAACTTCGATGGCTATACTCACCAAATAGGATATGAAACTTATTTAGGACGTACCGAGTTTAATGATGAACGCTACTATAACGGCAGTTGGGGTATAGACGATGAGCCTTTTTTGCAATACTTCGCTAAGAACATCAACCAGATGAAACGCCCCTTCTTGGCTACCGTCTTCACACTCTCTTCTCACGGACCTTATACCGTGCCCGAAAAGTACAAAAAACGCTTTAATACAGGCGATATTCCAATGCACAATGTTACAGAATACACCGATTTATCACTACAGAAATTCTTCGATACTGTAAAAAAAGAAGACTGGTATCCTAACACTATTTTCGCTATCATCTCCGACCATACCACCGATGATTATTACGATTATTACAAACAGAAGATAGCACACCACCGTTTGCCTATTATTTTGTTTAGCCCTAATAAAACACTTATCCCACAGGGGAGCTCAGATGTATTGGGGCAACAAATAGATATTTTTCCTACTCTCGTAGATTTGATGGGGTACCAAAAGCCTTTCCGCTCTTGGGGGCGTAGCTTGCTAGCAAACAAAGCCGATGAAACTCCTCGTGCTTTTGTTACCAATACGCAGTTCTACCAGCTCATTCAAGGTAATTTTATCTATGTATTAGACCTCCAAGGGGAAGTGGTAGGTGTATATGCTAAGGACGATTTAAACCTCACTCACAACCTCAAAGACCAAATTGCCCATAATGAAGAAATGAAAAAAGGCATCGCTGATTTGCGTGCCTTTATGCAAGATTTTATGAATAGAATCATTAATGATAAACTGCAATGATTACCTAATTTCCACTATCTTCCTCTGCTCCTGTCTGAACAAGCGTATCCACCTCCTCATCGATTAGCATCTTCATATACTCATCAAGCTCTTGCGATTTCATAAACGGACTCGCCTTCGCTCTGAGCACCTCTACTTGTCTTTCGTAAAAATCTTTATCCAAAGGCGCTATGAGCAATAATAATTCTCCATAGCGGTCTATGGTATACTGTATTCTGGCAGTATTAGCATATCGCTCATCTGGCGATAAGTGTGCGTAATAATTCAGTTCTTCTTGATATTTCCCAAATATCTGCAAGGCTAATTTACGAGCGGTTTCTTTCTCACCTACCTTAAAATAACCTTGTACAAAAGGGTCAAGAGTGAAGTAATAGCCATAAGCCTCCAAAGGCATATGCTTCATTCCGATATCCAAGATATCTTTGGCTTTATTTAATTTGCCTTCTTCTATCAGTTTTTCGGTAAGACGTGCCAAATTACCGCGGAAGATAATACTGTTCTTACGCGTTTCGGGGTCTAAGTAAATACCTGCTTTACCCATATTGCCCCAATCCCATTTCTTTATGATGTCGTACATCAAGTTACTGTCTATACGACCCATATCAAAGGGGTGCTTCTTATCGATTTCTGTTTTAATAGGCACAAGTTTGTACACCAGTCCATCTAATTGTAAGTACTCCTTCATCCAGATATACTCAGCAGAGTCCATACTACCTCCGGAGAAGTATATCGGGCGTTTCCAATCGTTATAAGCCAAAATATCCAGCATCACAATACGTGCTTTATCGATAGCACTAGGGAGCGTGATATCTATATAGTCTACTATTTTATCAGCATCTTCGGGTTTTACAATACCGCTCTTTAATACATTTTCTTTATTTACAGGAATCCGTATTTTGTTTGTAGGGTAGTAGTTAAAAGTTCTACTTTCACTACTACTGCTACTGAGTTGTGTATTGGGGTCATCGCTGGTTACCCATTTCACAAAGTCTTTAATATTCCAGCGGTTCTCGGTGCGTTTTTGGAAATACACCCCTTCACGCACCCCGTGAGCATATTGTTTGTGCACCATTTCACCTGGGATAGGACTACTTTGGTACGCTTGGCGCTTCATTTGGTCTATATACCAATCCGTTTGCAACAAACTTGTGTTGATAACACGCACATCGGTGCGATAGCCTTCTATTTCTTGGGCATACCACAGTAAGAACGTATCGTTATCGCCAATGGTGAATATCATAGCGTCTTTATCTTTAGCTACCGAGCTCAAATAAGCGTCCGCAATAAACTCTGCTGAATATTTTTGTGAGCGGTTGTGGTCGTCCCAATTCTCACTTGCCATCAGCACAGGTACAGCAAGCAAACTCGCTACCACTGCCAAAGGCGCTCCTATTCGTGGCGAAAGCACCTTCCTAAGTGCGTGAAATAACGCGTATACACCCACTCCTATCCATATAGCAAAAGCGTAGAACGAACCTACTAACGCATAATCTCGCTCTCGCGGTTCAAACGGTCGTTCGTTGAGGTATATTTTCATTGCCAAACCCGTAAAGAGGAAAAGCATCATCACTACCCACGTTTGGCGTTCGCTCTTCGTCGCCATAAAAAATAACCCTAAGAGTCCTAAGAGCAAAGGCAGGAAATAGTAAGTATTGCGAGCTTTATTGTTCAGCACATCGGCAGGAAGGTTGTCTTGCGACCCAAGTCGGAAACTATCAATAGGCTTAATGCCCGATAGCCAGTTACCGTGGTCATTCTCCATCTTGCCTTGCACATCGTCTTGCCTGCCTATGAAGTTCCAAGCAAAATAGCGGAAGTACATATACCCAAACTGATACTCGAACAAGTAGTGCATATTCTTCCAAAAACTTGGCTTCTCTACTTCTATATAGTCCCGATATTCGGTAAGGAATTGGTCGTAACGCTCAGGCGGAAGCGGTTGTATTTGCATTTGCCTTTGCACTTCTTGTAAAAACTGATAGAGCTTCGGCTCATTATAAGCTTCTTCTTTTATTCTAAACGTAAGTAGCCCTGTGAGTTTCATATAATTCGCCGCGTGTTGCGCACTCCACATTCTCGGCAAAACACCCTCTTGTTTGCTATTCGATGCCATCTGAGCGTTTTTGTACTGATTCACGATGATGTATTTCCCTAAGGCATAATCGCGCTCGTATTTTGGCTTCGCATCTTCATACGGGTTTTCTTCGTCTAATCCAGCGTATTTATCCGAATACATAGGACCGTAGAACAAATGCGTTTCGGGGTATTGTTCAAGGTTGTAATAAGCTAATAGCAAACGCGCATCAGTCGGACTGTTCTCATTGATAACCGTATCAGCATTCGCGCGAATAGGTATCATTAGCCAAGACGAAAACCCTATAAACACAAACAACAAGCATAAAATGCCCGTTTGCAAGCGCACTTTGTTTTGCTTATAAGCGTAGTTCAGCGTAAAATAGAAGAACGCAATAACCGAGAGTCCCGCAATAATAGTCCCTGAGTTGAACGGCATACCGAAGCTATTCACAAAAAATACTTCCAAATAACCAAAGTACGCCAAGGTGTAAGGTAATATCAGTTTAAATATCAACAGCAAAATAGCGATAGAAACTACATTAGCAATGATGAAGTTCACTACTGTTTTCTTGTAGTTACTCTTAAAGAAATAAAGCATACCAATGGCAGGAATGGTCAGTAGCGCCATAAAGTGCACCCCAAACGACAGCCCCACTACTAACGATATCAGTAACAACCAGCGGTCGCCACGTGGTTCGTGCAAACTGTCCGTCCACTTGATGCCCAGCCAAAACATAGCCGACATAAATAACATTGCCATTGCATACACTTCTGCTTCCACCGCGTTAAACCAAAAACTATCCGAGAAAGTATAGGCAAGAGCCCCTACAACCCCACTCCCCAAAACAGCGATAAACTGTCCTTGGGTAAGCGTAGCAGGCGTTTTTTCTTCATCAGAATTGGTTCTCTTTAAAGCGATTTTCTTGGTCAAATTTACAATGATGAAGTACAAGAAAAGTACCGTAAAAGCACTCGATAAAACCGACATATAATTCACAAACAGCGCAATCTTATCCGAGTTCGGAGCAAAAGCAGCTATAAAAGCACCCATCATTTGGAATAAAGGCGCTCCAGGAGGGTGACCCACTTCCAATTTCGCTGAGGTAGCAATATACTCGCCACAATCCCAAAAGCTAACCGTAGGTTCTACCGTAAGCCCATAAGTGATAAGAGCTACGGCAAAAACAGCCCACCCCACAATGAGGTTATATTTCTTAAATTGATTATCTGTCATCAGTACTTTATATTTCAAAGTGCAAAGGTAAGAAACAATTACCAAATGAGCAAATTTGTCAATCAGATATAACCCCCTCACCCCCTCACTACATTCCCCCTTGAAGCCAGTTCACGACAGTTGGGTCTGTGCCCCGCAAAAGTAGAGTATGTGATAGGAGGGATATTTGTTATCACTATACTTTGCCAAAGTTTCAAACTTTGGCAAAGTTAATATAGCCACCCTTCGCTGGTGCGAGCTTGTAGCTCGTACACACTTTGTCAAAGATAATTTCCCGTTATGCTACGCCCCTACATTCCCTTCACTTTTCCCATCGCTAATTCCCCCTCTTCGAGGGGGGCTAGGGGGGGAGGTTTCTATTACACTTTTCTCTTATTACCTATGACCTAAAACCTCACACTTCCCCATTTACTAATTTACTAATTTGCTAATTCCCTAATTATCCCTTCTCTTTTCCGTCC
>ERZ773004.275-NODE-275-length-34073-cov-79.308807_pt1 | contig 34073 bp, 26 predicted proteins | sample MGYA00580667_ERZ773004 | MGnify/ENA primary metagenome ERZ773004 (study PRJEB29015, sample SAMEA2737963) | human oral metagenome | biome: human oral; feature: human-associated habitat; material: dental | place: China | collected 2123 ... | reverse complement strand
CGGGCCAGGTGGTGTTGGAGGCCATGGCTAATCCGCTTGGGGCCGGTGCCGCGGTGGGGGCGCTGTCCGCAATCGCGGGAGCCTGGGCAAACCTACAGGCCGAGGTGGATTTAGCGGCCGCCCGGGCCGCAGCCGCACTGGGCAGCCCAGGCAGTGGTGATGCTTCGGGGGGGCCTCAGGGGTCGCCGGAGAAGGATGAGAAAAGCGATTATGGATGGTGGAGCTGGCTGAGCGGTAAGGAGACTGAGAAGACCAAGGATCGGACTGCTTATACCGATGAAGAGTGGGCGCGCCTCAAGGAGCAGGCGGACGGCACGGGAGTGTGGGGGGATACCCATCAGGGTCACATTGGTGACTGTTACCTGTTGGCGTCGTTGCAGGCGTATTCGATGACGCCGGAGGGGCAGCAGTTCTTGAGGGATCACGTGCAGTGGGATGATACTGCGGCTGATGGTGCGGGTGCGTTTGTCGTCACATTATATGACGGTGACAAAGAGGTGACGGTCGAGGTGCAGTCCCAGTACGACCAGGGACTGCAGGGCGAGTCCAGTCTTCTGGATATTTATGAGCGCGCCTACGGCATCCATGTTGGGGGTAATGATCTTGATAATGGGGGGCAGGGCGAAGAGGCGATGGAGCACGTGTCGGGTCAGGAGGCCCATCATATCGATACCCATGGTGGCTCGGGGTTCTTGGGGTGGCCGTGGTGGGACGATCACAAGTACACCGACGAGGAGTGGAACGAGATCGACCAGGCCGTCGAGGACAACAAGCCAGTCGTCGCGGGAACTGCGGGCGGGGACTTCAACGGAGCCGATAATGCTGTTGTTTCAGCGACCGTGGACACGAACGGGAGTGGAGGCAACAAGATCGATAGTGGTGACGCCCAGGGAAACTACAAGCTGGTTAAGGGACATGTGTACACCGTGGTTGACGTTGATGATGATTATGTGACCCTCAAGAATCCGTGGGGATACAACAAGGACCAGGCAGATGGTCAGAGCGGTAATGGTCTCATACAGATCACTCGTGAGGATTATGAGAAATACTTCAACCGCACGGACATAGGCAGCCCGTACTGAGTAGCCGAAGGATTCTGTTTGGTCAAGGACAGGGGGTTTGGTTGTGGTGGCGGTGAGGTCGTGGGTTCGTGGTCGTATCGGGCATGCGGGCCAGGTAAAGGGGAGGGGCCGGCAGGTGGTGGTGCGTGTTGTTGTGGTTCTTGTGCTGCTGTGCGTGGTTGCTGTGATGGGGCGGGTGTGGTGGACCCACCCGTTGAAGCGCTCAGCAGCCCTGCCACCTGGCACTGAACAGGGAGAAACCTTCCCTATACGCGGTAATCTTCCGTCGCCTCGGACGATAGACGGCGGGATTTTTTATGCGGAGAATGTGCGGTCGGTGAATCATGAATGGGTCATCACGGCGAAATGGCACCCACACGGAGGCCCCACACAGGCCGTGGATCTTCGCCTGGGGGAAAGCGCCCACTTCGACGGCTTTGGAACCGTCACATGGATAAAAGCCGCCCCTCCCCCCATTATTGAGCTTGGGGAACCCGAACCAGGAGGAGGAAGAAGTCAGGAATTCAATCTTGTTCTCGACCCCGGCGTGAATCTATGGAAGTAGCTGTGGCCGCCAGTAGTTATGATGTCGCGGTCGCGAATGAGAATCGAGAATGAGGCGGAATTGGTCGAGAGCTCGTAATGCTGAACTCATTCGAGTAAACTGTTGATGTCGGTGACGTTTTTCGGGTGCTGTTCGTTTTAGGGCTGGCCGCTTCCCGTTTCTGGGTTCAATGACCGGGTGTTGTGGTGAGATAATGTAGTGGGGTAATGGAGCCGGCACGTATCCTACTCCACTACCTAGTGCGAGGAGGCCTCGGTGATCGAGTGGGGCCGATAATCATTCCCGGAACGTAATCATCTCTTCGTGACGCTCCGCCCTCGTGCTTATCTTCAGCGCTCTCCGCGGGCTGCCTGTAGGCCTGCCTCATGCGGTGCGTGAGATCGGAATCCTCTCCCCATACTTCGGATGCCAGAATGGAGGCGCGCTCCCGCGCCGATTCATGTGCCTCCTTAATGCAGCTGAGGATCGTGGAAGCCAGCACGGTTGGGTTTATGTATGTCACGGCGTCGTTCAACTGCAGATCGACGAGCCTCCCCGAGATATCCACCGTCACGCGTACCGCTCGATCGCTCGAGGCGCAGGTCTGGCGGATCGAGGCCAGCCGATCGCTCAAATGACGGGCATCTTCGACCTGCTGCTCGGTGTCGTGCAGCAGCCTGCTGATCCGGGTGACTGCCCGGGCTGATTCCTCTCGACTGCTTCCGCTCGAATAGATGTCACTGTTCACCGGCAAGTCACCTCGACGCGGTTAGGAGTCTGTGACGCTCAACACCCAATCTATCATCGGTTGCTGACGCGATGCGATGCGTCGCCACGACAGCCACAAGAGTCTGTGGCGGCGCATCATCAGTCCGCGAAGGTCATGGCTATATCTCAGCGGCGATCCGGCAAATTGAAGCGACCGGCGTTGCATGTTTCGGCGTCATCGTAGGAAACGGCCGCCTGGTCGAGGGACTGGCTGATGAGGTCCAGACTCGACTGGACTTGGATGGCCGTGACGTGCCAGTCGGCGGCGCAGGTGGCCATGGAGTCCGAGGCGCCGCCCGTCCATGAGGACTGCAGCAGCGAGATGTCGCCCTTGAGGCCATCGGTCTCGGTCTGGATCGTGGCGATGCGGGTGCGGGTGCGGGCTGCCGTGTCGGCGACGGCCTGAGTGTCGACGGAGAAGACGGGCATGGCGGAAGCCTTTCGTGAGGGCGCCGAGGCGCTGTGCTGAGTGCGCCTCGACGTCGAGACGCACAATCACCGTAGGAAGGCGCAGCCTGGCCGTGCATCCGGAGTCTCGAGCTCTTGTGGACGCCCGCTGCGCGATCTCCTCTGTGGAGCCCCGCCCCTCTTTTTTCTCGAGGTTGACATTTTCGGACGAGGTAGACGGTGCCACCGTCGCCCTCGTCCGAAAAAGTCGATCTCGACGAGGTGGCGTGCCGGCGGGTGTGGTGTGGCGGCCTGGGGGTTGTCGTACGGTGGGAGGCCGTCTCAGAGATCCCCAGCGCCGTCCTCGACGAGAGGGGCGGTGACCGGGGCGATCTCGCCTGTCCGCGTCTCGCGCAGGGCCTTGGCCGCTTCGGTGCGCAGCCGCAGGCGCTCGGCGAGCTTGGCGCGCTCGGCCTCGACCAGGGCCGCCCGGTCCACCGTCTGATCGCCTTTGATCACCAGTCGGCGACTCGCCAGGAGACGGTCGAGATCGGCGGCGCAGGACTCCATCGAGGTCGTATGGCCCAAGTCCTCGTCGTCTCCGCGGGAGATCGGGGAGATCGGGCGGGACCGCCCCCGAGGAGGAAAGGAGGGCGGGATATCGGCGACGTCGACGCCGCCGGCGGGCGTACGCGGCGAAGAGGCCGATGTCGGAGACCTCCGGGGCGAAGCGGAGGCCGGGAACGGGATCGGAGAACCGGATGCTGAACGTGTGCGAGGCGGCCGGCGGCCGCGATCGCTCGGGTCGTTCCGGCCGCCAGTGCGTTCGACGTGCTGATCCTGGCCGTCGCGGTTGGCGCCGCTCGTCCCCCGGAGCGCAGGCGACATCGCCTCACGGGGCCTCTGCATCGGAGCGCTCCCCCCGGCGGAGGCCCCAGAACCAGGGGCGTTCGCGTTGTTGATGCCGGCCCCGTCAGCCCTACCGGTTTTGCTGGCACTGCCAGCGCTGCCAGCGCTGCCAGCGCTGCTAGCACTGTCGCTGTCGCCACTGCCGGCGCTATCAGCCTCATCAGCGCCGTCGGGGCGCAAGCGGGCGAGCTCGTCGGTCAGCCGTTGCTTCTCCGCCTGCAGGTTCTGACGGGCGGGCCGCTCCCAGCGCTGACCGAGAGGTGAGGAGAAGAGCATCTCGCGATCCAGGAGCCGAGTGATGATCGTCAGGCGGGCGCGCAAATAATCCTCGACCGGGATGTGGGCGTACTCCTCGCGCACCATTCGACGATAGCGCTTGTACTGCTGGGGCTCGACCGCCAGCGCGCCCAGGTCGGCGTCGTTGAGGGCCAGGGCGTCGATGTCATTGTGGGGCAGGCTGTGGTGCTTGAGATTGAGGATGAGCGCGCATATGCGGTCCACCGTGGCGTCGGGCAGGCCGAGCCCATGCAGATCGCCCGCCGCGTAGGCCGCTGAGGCGACCTCGTCCTCCCCGCCGTTGCGCCTGTACGTCTGCTCCGAGGCGGAGGAGAAGACGCAGCCGTGATACCAGGTGGCCATGCGTATCATGTCGGGGTCGTGGGACTCATCGGCCAGCTCGTCAACACGGGCCAGCATGTTGATCGCGTGCTTGAGGTTGTGGAAGTGGCGATCCGGGCTCGACCACATCTCGATGAGGGCCTTCCCCGACTGCCCGATGTCCTCAACGGGAGCGGAGGCTCCCAGTGCCCTGACACTGCGGACATAGGCCGGAAGAAGCCACTGCGGTGCGTCGATGACGCCCATACGAGCCTCCGAGATAGGGTGCAAGACGCCAAATATCGTATTGCCGGTCGCGAAGGTTGTGAAGTTGAGGGCGTGTTCGGCCGACCACCTTTACGGCCATCTTCATAGTGTTTCATGGACCCATAGGCTGCACAAGGCTCAAGAACCACTCGGGTCACTCGGGCACCTGTGGGCTCAGGGGTGTCCCGTCTGCCGGCTGAGCTGCCGGTCGGAATGCCGACCGGGCTGCTGAGGGGGCTGCCGGTCGGGCTGCTGAAGGGGCTGCCGGCCAGGCGCCGGCGGCGCGCTGGCGATGCTGGGGAGCAGGGCCGGGATCTCGATGTGAACCGTCGCGCCGCCCCCCGGAGTGCGGTCCATGCGCACCGTGCCCCCGTGCCGCTCGACGATCGCCGAGACGATCGCCAGCCCCAGGCCCGATCCCCCCGTCTTGCGGTTGCGGGAGGTGTCCGCCCGATAGAAGCGCCGGAAGACCTTCTCCACATCCTGGTCGGAGACTCCCGGACCGTGGTCGCGCACCTCGACGACGGCGACGGTCCGGGCGTTCTCGCCGGAGGCCGCCGAGGTATGCGGGGCGGCACTCCGCCCCGCCGCTGCCCCGCCCGCCGTCGTCGCGTGCACCGCCGGAGCCTCGGTGCGCACGCCAACGGCGACCTCCACCGGGGAATCCTCGGGGGTGTGCCGCAAGACGTTACCCAGCAGATTCGTCAGCACCTGGGAGAGCCGGTCCTTATCGCCGATGACGACGATCGGGGAGGGCTCCTGGCCGGATGCCGCCGCATCGTCGTCGAGCGGGATCAGTGCGCAGTCGCGCTGAGGGGCGAGGACCATCATGTCGGTCAGAGCGCCCGTGGCGATCGCCGTCAGGTCGACCTGCTCCATGGTCATCTCCCGGCCCTCATCCATGCGGGCGAGCTGAAGAAGATCATCGACGAGGCGCCCCATGCGCGAGGCCTCGGACTCGATGCGCCCCATGACCTCGTCATTCCGCTCGGGCGGCACGCCCCCCATGCGGTAGAGCTCGCCGTAGCCGCGGATCGCGGCCAGGGGGGTGCGCAACTCGTGCGAGGCGTCGGAGACGAAGCGGGTCATGCGCTCCTGAGCGACCAACTGGACGTCGAATGCCTGCTCGTTGCGCTGAAGCATGATGTTGAGCGCCCTCTGGAGGGAACCCACCTCGGTGGTGGACGGCTCGGTGTTGGGCACGCGCGCCGACAGGTCCCCCGAGGCGATTCTGCCCGCCACGCGTTCGATCTGGCGCAGGGGGCGGAAGGACCGGCGCACGAGGTAGGTCGCCGCGGCCGCGCCCAGGACGATCACCGAGATATTGGTGAAGGCCACCATGAGACGGGTCTGCTCCACGGTCTGCATGACGTTCTTCAGCGGCAGGCCGATCGCAACGACGCCGGTGAACTCGCCCTCCGACGCGATCGGCAGGGCGATCACGCGCCACTCCTGTCCGGGCAGGCTGGAGGCGGCGGTGAAGACCTCCTGGTTCTTCGCCTCCTCCAGGGAGAGCGTGCCCAGCACGGGGGTGCCGTACTCCCCGGCCGTCTCGTCGGAGACCATCTTGCCCGACGTGCCGTCGAGGTACTGCGCCTCGACGTAGTAGGTCGACGGCAGCTTCTGGCTGTCGCCGGTGCGGATCTGGCTCAGGCCCTGACGCCCGATCGTCCCGGCCGTGGACTGCAGCTGCTCGTCGATCTGGGTCATCAGGTGGGTGGAGAGCAGCGAGGTGACCGATAGGGAGGCGATGAGCAGCCCCGTGGTGAGCAGCCCCGTGGTGATCAGGGCCAGACGGCTGCGCAGAGGCTGGGCCATCCAGGCGCGGCGCACCGTCGTCAGCGGATGCCAGCGCCCCTTCTTGGTCGGGCGGTGCTGACGGGTTCTGCGCGTCCGGCGGGAGGTGTTCTTCGTGGTGGTGGCGTTACGACGGGCAGGGCCGGCCCCGGATGGGCCGGTGCGAGTGTTCCGCCTGGCGGTGCGCACCGCTCACTCACCCTTGGGTTCGCGCAGCATATAGCCCACTCCGCGGCGGGTTTGGATCAGCGGGGTGACGATCTGCCCGTCCTGCCCCTCGACCTGATCGATCTTGCGCCGCAGGTAGGAGATGTAGGACTCGACGATGGCCGCATCCCCGTTCCAGTCGTACTCCCAGACGTGGTCGAGGATCTGGGCCTTGGACACCACCCGTCCGGCATTGAGCATGAGGTAGCGCAGAAGCTTGAACTCCGTGGGCGACAGCTCGACGTCCACTCCGGCGCGGTGCACCTCGTGGGCGTCCTCGTCCAGCACGAGGTCGGCCACCCGCACGACGCCGTCGTCCTCCTCGGCGCCGTGCGTCCGACGCAGTATCGCGCGGATGCGGGCCACGACCTCCTCCAGGCCGAAGGGCTTGGTGACGTAGTCGTCGCCTCCGACCGTCAGGCCCTGAACCTTGTCGGCCATGTCGTCGCGGGCGGTCAGGAAGAGGATGGGGGTGGTGATGTCGCGCTCGCGCAGGCGCCGCGCCACGGTGAAGCCGTCCATGTCCGGGAGCATGACGTCGAGCACGATGAGGTCCGGATCGGCGCCATCGACTCCGTGGAGTGCGCCGTTGCCGTCATCGGCCGTCGTCACCTCGAAGCCGGCGAACCGCAGCGAGGAGGCGAGCAGGTCGCGGATGTTGGGCTCATCGTCGACGACGAGAAGATGAGCCTCGTGAGACGTGGAAGAGTCCTGGATGCGATCCATATCCGCAACTGTGCCCCGGGATTCTGAAAGGTTCCTGGATGACGGTTGTGGCGTTGATCCCGGAGGGTGGGCGTGGAACGGCGGGGATCGTTCAGATCCAGCCCTTGGAGCGCGCGATCTCGGCGGCGGCATGCCGATTGGGCGCACTCAGCTTGAGGGCCGCCGCGGACAGGTAGTTGCGCACGGTCCCGGGGCTCAGGTGGGCGCGTCGGGCGATCTCCTCCACGGGAGCGCCGTCCGCGGCGAGCTCCAGGACGTCGGCCTCGCGCGGGGTCAGCGGCGAGTCGCCGGCGGCGATCGCCTCGGCGGACAGTTCGGGATCGACGTAGCGCTGACCGGCGTGGAGGCGCCGGATGATCTCGGTGAGTCGTGCCGCCGGAGTCGTCTTGGGGACGAACCCCCGCACGCCTGCGGCCAGCGCCCGCTTGAGGTACCCCGGGCGCGCGTGAGAGGTGAGGATGAGGCACTTCGTCTCCTGCGGGGTCCGCTGTGAGGAGTGCGAGGAGCGTGAGGAGTCGGAGATCGCCGCCGCCACCTCGATCCCGTCCGCACCGGGCATGAGCAGGTCGAGCACCGCCACGTCGGGCCGGTGCCGCTCGATCTGGACGATCGCCTCGGTGCCCGAGGCGGCGACGGCGACGACGTCGATGTCCGCCTGCAGGGACAGGATCGCCTCCAGGGCCTCCCTGATCAGGGTCTCGTCGTCGGCGACGACGATCCGGATCGCAGGCGCCGGGGACGGCGGGGGCGCCTGGGACGCCGGATCCTCTGGGTACCCTGGATGCTCAGTCAAGGGGGTCAACGAGCTTCTCCTGCCGTCTGGGCGATCGCCGCGGGTGCAGGCTGAGCCGGCTCGGTGGACGGGGCCGGCGGGCGCGGAACCCGGGCAGTGACGGTGAAATCATCCCTCTTCCGGTGCGCTGCCAGGGTGCCGCCGACCGCCTCGATGCGCTCGGACAGGCTCGCCAGCCCGGAGGGTGATCCCTTCTGCGTCGGCCCCGGGGCGGCCAGGGTGATCGCGTCTGCCGAACCGGCCTCGGCCGCCGGATCGCGGGCGCCGTCGTTGGTGACCGTGAGGGCGGCACCGTCGTCATCGAGGGCGACCCGGATGGTGCACGACCGCGCCTCCGAGTGGCGCACAACATTGGTGACGGCCTCCCGCAGGACCAGGGCCAGCGGTTCGGCCGCCCAGACGGGGATGGCGGTCTCGCCTATGGTGCGGGTGGCGATTCCCGCCGAGGCCAGCAGGGAGTGGGCGCCGGCGAGCTCGGTGGCCAGGTCCGGGCGGCGGTACTCGGCGAGCACGGCCCGCACCTCCTTGAGGGCGTCGTCCGCCAGGGTGCGCACGTTTCGGGACTCGGCGGCCGCCCGCGGAGCCTCTTCGGCATCGGCCAGGGCGGCGGCGAGCTCGGCCTTGACCGCGACGGTCGTCAGCGTTCGCCCGAAGACGTCGTGCAGGTCCCGGGCGATGCGCAGTCGTTCCTGGGCGACGGCCAGGTCCGCCCGCATCAGGTCGAGGTCCTCCTGGGCGCGCACCGAGGACAGGATGGCGAAGGACCAGCGCGTCGCCAAGGGCATGAGGATCAGCATGAGGGAGGTGGGGAAGAGGCCTCCCAGGACGATCGGGCCGGTCGGAGGGGAGTCCGGGCTCGGGATGAGGTGGTGGGCGAGCGCTGACCCGGCGGCCACGGCGCCCGTCGAGGCCAGGCCCAGCAGAACCATCCGGCTGGCGCTCAGGAGCGGGGCGAGGACGCACAGACAGGCTCCGATGGTGATAGTCAGCTCCGCCGTCGGGTGGGACAGGGAGGTCGCACCCGGTGGGAGCGCCCCGATGGCGGTGACAGCGCCGGCTGCGGTGGTGGCGGCCAGGAGCGCCCGGCACCACCGGGGTACGGGGGTGTCCTCGATCTCGTAGGCGGCCACGTGGTGGAGGGTGATCCCGCAGGCGACGGCCTCGGCCGTCTGGCACGCGAGGAAGGGGAGCGTCCAGGGGGTGTAGACCGGCGCTCTCGCATACGACAGGGCCAGGCACGGCGGCCAGAGCACGAGGAGGGCGTACATCGACCACAGGGTGTATTCGCGCAGCCTGGTGGTGCCCTCGCCCCGGCGCCCTCTGCTGGGAGGGCCGGCAGCGGGCGGGAGCGGGGCGCTGTGGATCATGAGCGGGTTCCTTCTGGGTTCCTTCTGCGTCGAGGTCGACATTCTCGAACGAGGGCGACGGTGCCACCGTCGCCCTCGTTCGAGAATGTCGACCTCGACGATGGGGCGGCGGGCGCGGCTGCGGCTCAGCGACGGCGGGCGAAGCGCATGGTCCGACCGGCGATCGCCCAGGCGGCCACGCACCAGCAGACCAGGCAGAGCGCCGGCCGACCGGCCGCGATCAGGGTGCCGGTGAACCCCTCGGCAGTGATGCCCCCGTCCAGGCTCGTGCCCGTCATCCCCAGCGAGACCAGATCGGACATGGCGTACAGGGGACTTCCGGCGGCGATGGCGCGCAGTCCTTCGGACATGGAGGCCGCCGGCAGGAAGGTCCCCGACAAGAAGATGAGCACCAGGAACAGCGGCATCGTGGAGTACTGGGCGCCCTCGACGGTTGCGGTCCACGTCGAGCTCCACGCCGCCGTCGCCGCCAGGAACACGGTCCCGCCCACTAGGGCGACCAGCATGAGCAGGGGGTTGGCGAGCGAGTGCATCCCTATGAGCGCCATGGCCGCCGCGGTCCCGAGGACCACCTGGGCGACGGCGACCGCGGCCGACGGCAGACAGGCGCCGACGAGCGCCTCCCAGGGGCTCGCCTCCCCGGTGGACATGCGCTGGAACACCCCCTCCTCGCGCCTGGTGACGAAGATGATCGTGAGGTTGTAGTAGACGACCATGAGCATCGACCAGGTTGCGAGCATCTCCACCAGGAAGGTCGCGAAGGCCGGACCGGTCAGGTCCCGCCCGAGCAATGGGCTCATGAGGCCGACCGTGACGGGTGCGAACAGGAGGGCGGTGGCCAGGACGGTGGGGTTGCGGACGAACAGCCGGATCTCCGCCCGACCGATGGCGGTGATGCGGCGCAGGGCGCGCGGGCTGACGGGAGCGGTGGTGCTCGACCACGTGCGAGGGGCCGCCGAGGCGGTGGCGTTGTCGGCGAAGGCGGGATTCATGGTCTCCTCCTTGAGGCTTGATGGGGGGGCGGGGCACGTGCGGCGCTCGCAGGCGGGGCGCTGCAGGGAGCTCAGGCGGCTTCGGGGGCGCGGCGGCCGTCGTCGTCAGTGCTGTCAGTGTCTTCAGCGGTGAGCGCGAGGAATGCCTGCTCCAGGGAGGCCGAGCGGGCGTTGAGGCCCGTCAGGCGGACGCCGCGGGTGTCCGCCAGGTGCATGAGCGCCGACAGGGTCGTCTGCAGGTCCGAGCTGAACAGTCGGATCCGGTTCCGTGCCCGCTCCGGGGCGTCGACGAGCGCGGGGAGAGCATGCAGGTCGGCCTCCCCGATCGGTGAGGGGGCCGGCAGGCTGAATGACAGGTTCGAGGCGTGGTTCGAGACGATCTCGGCGACGGTGCCCTGGGCGCGAACACGACCGGCGGCCATGATCAGGACCCGATCGGCGAGCTCCTCGGCCTCCTCCAGGTAGTGGGTGGTGAGCAGGACGGTGGTGCCCTCGGCGAGCATCCGGCGGATGAGGTCCCAGGTGCGACGGCGCGAAGCCGGGTCCAGGCCCGTGGTCGGCTCGTCGAGGAAGAGGATGTGAGGGCGGCCGAGGATCGCCATGGCCAGGTCAAGACGACGGCGCTCACCGCCGGACAGGGACTTCACGCGAATGTCTGCGCGGCGAGTGAGGTCCACCAGCTCAAGGACCTCGGTCACGGGGCGCGGACTGGTCAGGGTCCCCGCCCACATGCGCAGCGTCTCGGCGACCGTGAGGGCCTGGGCGAAGCCGGCCTCCTGAAGCATGATCCCCATGCGGGGGCGGATGAGGGGCCGGTCGCGCACCGGGTCGCGGCCCAGGACGCGGACCGTGCCCGATGCGGCGGGGACGATGCCCTCGATGACCTCGACCAGGGAGGTCTTGCCGGCGCCGTTGACGCCGAGGACCGAGACGAGCTCCCCGCGCGCGACCGAGAGACTGACTCCCGCGACAGCGGTGAAGGCGCTACTGCCCTTGCTCCCCTTGCCGTAGGTGCGCGTCACGTTGGCGGCCTCGATGATGGCCATGTCGTCCTCCTGGGCCGATGCTTCTGATCGGCTCCAGGCTCTCCCGGATTCCGGGCCGCCGTTACTGAGAGGCGTCACCGGTTCTTATGAGGACCGCATGGGGTGGGCATGACAAACGTCACGCCCACCGGCTTGCAGCATGGCTCTGGATGGCTTGTATGGCTCTGTGCGGGGCGCGCTCAGATGAACTTGAGCGGGTCGAACTCGTCCAGCGGGATGATCCGTACGCGCGGCAGCGGGCTGGTGAAGGCGTCCACATCCTGCTCGAGGTCGTGGATCACCAGGCCGTTCTCCTCCAGCGCCGCCAGCTGGGCGTTGAGGAACTCTCGGAAGCACAGCACGCCGACATAGGCGCCCGCGGCCAGAAGGCGCTCGACCTGCGGGATGTAATCGCCGTCGTGCGAGCCGAGCAGGACTTGAGCCCTGTGCCCCGACTCGGCGCGCGAGGCCAGCGCATCCAGCGTGCGCTGGATACCGACGTCGACGACCTTCTCCTCGGTCTCTCCCGATCCGGCCAGTGGCAGGGGGCGGTACTCCATGGCCATGAGGGCCTGGACGAATCCCATCGGCATGTGCCCCGAGGTGGCGTTGAGGAAGAACAGGGCGGTGGTGTCGGCGCCCTCGCCGCCGGCACTGGCATCGGACAGCTCGTCGCAGAAGGAGAGCACGCGGTCCCAGCGGGGACGCTCCTCTGGCTCGGGCCGGCGTCCCAGAACGCTCATGCCCAACGTGGCGTCGATGTTCTCCCCGTCGACGAGGAGGTAAGTGGGGGTGCTCATAGCGCTCATGCTAGCGCTACCAGGGGCCGGCGGCCGTTTGTCGGCGGTGTGCGGCGATCGGCGTGGCGCCGCCGGCGACCCGCATGAAGCGGCGCCCCGGGGGGAACAGGATCCTCGGAGCGCCGCTTGCCGGTCGGTTCTGCTGGTCGGCGGTGCGCCGGTTTCAGCGGGAATCAGAAGCAATCAGTAGGAGGACTGCTCGGGGTCGATGGGCTGGGCGGCCGGCTGGGCGTTCTCGGCCTTGAGCGCGGCGAAGGCGGCGTCGACGTCATCGCCGTCCGTGATCTGCGCCGGAGAGGACGCGCCGGGCAGCGCGCTGTTGCCGCCCGACTTCAGGGCCGCCAGGCGGGCCTCGGCCTCCAGGTCCGCGCCGGATGCCTCCAGCTCGGCGAACTGCGATTCCAGCGAGGAGCCGGCGAGCTCCATCTGCCCGGCGGCCTGCGCCTCGACGCGGCGGACCTGGTCCTCGTAGCGGGAGAGCTCGCTGGTGGGGTCCATGACGTTGATCGAGCGGATCGCGCCCTGGACCTTGACCTGGGCCTCGGCGGTCTTTTTACGGGCGATGAGCTGGTCGCGCTTGGAGTGCAGCTCGCCGAGCTTGGCCTCCATCTGCTGCAGGCCCGTCTTGAGCTGCTCGACGACCTGCTGCTGGGAGGCGATCATCGGCTCGGCCTCTTTGGCCTCGTTCTCAGCCGTGATCTGCTTGGTGAGGGCGATCTTGGCCAGCGAGTCCCACTTGTCGGCGCCGGTGGCGTCCCCGCCGGCGCGCAGCTGGTCCGCCTTGCGCGAGGCCGCCAGGGCCTTGTTGCCCCAGTCCCTGGCCTCGGCGACGTCGGCGTCGTGGTCCTTCTCGGCCAGTCGCAGGTTGCCGATCGTCTGGGCGACGGCGTCGCGCGCCTCCGAGATGGAGGCGGTGTAGTCGCGCACCAGCTGGTTGAGCATCTTTTCCGGGTCCTCGGCGCGATCCAGGAGGGCGTTGACGTTGGCCCGGGTCAGCTGGGCGATGCGCCCCAGGATCGACTGCTTCTCGGCCATATGCGGTGTTCCCTTTCTCTGTGCCCGGCTGCCGGGGACGGCGCGCGAGCGGGTCTGTAGTTTCGGCTCTGTTCTATTCGGCTCTGTGGCTCGGCGGAGTGTCTTCGGACCATCGTTCCAGAAAACCCGGGTGCCGCCCAGCGCCCGGGGGTGGGGGAGGGGACGTATCGCCGGGAGCCTCGCGGACCCGTCAGGCCGGCTCATAGAGTTGGTCGTGCAGGTCTGTCAAGCCGGCCGGACCGGCCGCGCCGGCCTCGATATCAGTCCAGCCCAGCACGGCGTCAGTCGAAGAAGTCGAAGTCCAGGTCGGGACCTCCCCAGCCGCCGTGGTGGCCTCCGCTCAGTCCTCCCATGAGCAGTCCGCCCAGGACCAGGGAGCCGACGTCGAGCCCGCCGCCGCGACCCTGGCCGCCGCCCGCGCCCGAGTCCGAACCCCACGACCCGGACTGGCGCACGTCCGCCTCGGCCAGTGTCTGGGCTTGGGCCACCAGCGGCTCGCCTTGGGCGACCTCCGACAGGGCAGCAGATGGGTCGGTGTCCTGGATCGAGTTGGCGGCTCCCGCGTGCCTGGAGGCCTCCGACAGCGCCGTCCGCGCAGAGGGGCCCACGGCCCCGCGGTGCGTGGTGATGTAGGAGGTGACCGCCGTGATCTGGGAGTTGAGACGCACCAGGCGCGAGCCGAGCGAGGCGCGCGCGCGAGAGTTGTTCTCCTCCTGGGCGCGGGCGGGCGCGAGTGCGGCGTCGAGCGCGGCCTCGGCCTGGGCCAGGTGGTCCAGGGCCGCCAGCGGGTCCCCGCTCGCCCCGGGGCCGGAGGCGGCCTCGGCGGCCGACGCATCGGCCGGGAGGATCCTCGTGAGGCCCTGCCCGTCGGCCGTCTGCGTCGCCGCGGCCCCGAGCGCCGCGGCGGACATGGCGACGGTCGCCATGTCGGTGCCGGGGCCGGCCGGGCGGGGAGGCTCGATGAGCCCGGGGGCGTCGGGGTCGCCGTGGATCGCGTTGAGGGCGGCGACCGTCTCGGTGGCGCTGGGCCTGGCCTCGGGGCTCTTGTCCATCAGCGCGGCGACGAGGTTCTCGAGCGAGACCGGAGCGTCCGGGACGCGCGAGCGCAGCAGCGGGGGCGTGTCGTAGACCTGGGCGCGGGCCACCGCCACGGGCGACTCGCCGGGGAAGGGGGGCTGACCGGTCAGCACGGTCATCATGAGGCAGCCGAACGAGTACATGTCGGAGTTCGGCCCGACGCGCTCGCCGGCGGCCTGCTCGGGCGACATGTACGCCGCCGAGCCGATCGCCGTCATCGTGCTCGTGAGGGCGGTCGCCTGCTGGTCCGCCAGGCGTGCGATGCCGAAGTCGACGAGCTTCGGCGTGCTCGTGAGCTCCTCGGACGAGAGCACGACGTTGGCCGGCTTCACGTCGCGGTGGACGACGCCGAGGCGGTGGGCCGAGCCCAGCCCCGCGGCGACCTGGGCGAGCAGCGGGACGGCGGCCCGCCAGTCGATCGGGCCCCGTTCCGTGACGATCGACTGCAGATTGGGGCCGTGGAGGAACTCCATGACGATGTAGGCGCTGTGCCCGTCGACGCCGGAGTCGTAGATCTGGACGATGCTCGGGTGGTTGAGCCCGGCGGTCGCGATCGCCTCGCGGCGGAAGCGCGCCTCGGTGCTCGGGTCGGCGCTCGTCGCCAGGTTGATGGTCTTGATGGCGACCTCGCGCTGCAGGGTCGTGTCCTGGGCGCGCCAGACCTGACCGATGGAGCCGGCGCCGATGCGCTCGACGAGCTGGTAGCGCCCGTTGCTCAGGGAGGCGATGGACCCGTCCGCCCCGGCCTCGCCCGCGACCGGCATGGGGCGCGTCGTCCGGGCGTCGTTCTGGCCGGTGCGGGAGGAAGGGTTGCCGCTGAGCGGTTCATCGGTGCTCACAGGTCCATTGTTCCTCATCTGCCCGCACACGGGCGATGGGTGTCATGAACCCGACTTGTGCGGGCTGGGACTCTGGGCGGTCGAGCCCGACGAGGGCGAGCTCGCCGCGCCCCCCGCCGTGGGGCTCGCCGAGGCGCTGGGGGCCGCGGCGACCTTGATCGTCACCTGGTCGGTGCGCGAGTACAGCTGGTTGGCGGCCACCGACTGCTCGAAGACCGTGCCGGCCCGGTACTGGGAGCTCTCCACCTCCATGACCTGGACGTTCGTGAAACCGGCGCCGGCCAGCGCCCGGACGGCCTCGTCCTCGCTCATCCCCGAATCCGAGACGTCGGGCATCCGGGAGCGGCCGGTGGCGCGGTAGAGCGTCACCGTCGAGTCCGGGTCGGCCGAGGTGTTCGCGCTCGGGCTCGTCGCGATGATCTTGTCGGCGACGTCCGTGGTCTTCTCCTGGTCCTCGGTGGCGTCCTTCGTCACGACGTTCGTGAAGCCCGCCGCGCGCAGGGCGTCGCGGGCGTCATCCTCGTCCATGCCCGTCACGTCGGGGATCGTGCCGGCCGCGGGGCCGTCGTTGATGACGATGACGACGGAGGAGTTGACCGGCACGGTCGTGCCGTCGGCCGGGTCGGTGCTGATGACCTGTCCCTTCGTGGCGGAGTCGCCGTTGGTGTGCTGCACCTGCGGGTCGAGGTTGTAGTTCTTGAGCGTCGAGACGGCCTGCTCCTGGGTGAACCCGATGACGGCCGGGACGGTCGTCTGCTGGGCCTCCCGGCGGAGCTCGCGCAGGCGGATGCCGCCGTAGACGAGGCCCACCGCGATGAGCGCGAGGATGATCACGAGGATGACGGTCGGCGTCGTGACGCGGCGCTTCTTCTTCGTGGCGACGCTGCCGGTGTCCTGCTCCTCCTCGGCCGGCAGGGCGCGCGCCGGGCGGGTCGGTGCGGCGGGCAGCGCCACCTGGGTGGTGTCGGCGGCGATGGCCGGCATCTGCGCGGTCGCCTGCTGGCCCTCGAGGACGCGCGAGATGTCCTCGCGCATCTGCCGGGCCGTCTGGTAGCGATCGTTCGGGTTCTTAGCCAGGGCCGTCATCGTGATGGCGTCCATGGCCCCGGTGACCTTGGGCGCCAGCGTGCTGGGCAGCGCCGCGGTCTCGCGGACGTGCTGGTAGGCGACCGCCACGGGGGAGTCGCCGGTGAACGGGGGACGGCCGGTGAGCAGCTCGTAGAGGAGGCAGCCGGCCGAGTAGATGTCGGAGCGCGAGTCGACGGTCTCGCCGCGGGCCTGCTCGGGGGAGAGGTACTGGGCGGTGCCGATCACGGCGGCCGTCTGCGTCATCGTCGCCGACGTGTCGGTCACCGCGCGGGCGATGCCGAAGTCCATCACCTTCACCTGGCCGGTGGGAGTGATCATCACGTTGGCGGGCTTGATGTCGCGGTGGATGATGCCGTGCTTGTGCGAGTAGTCGAGGGCGTCGAGCACGCCCCGCGTGTAGCCGAGGGCCTCGGCGGGCTCGATGGTGCGCCCGTCGCGCAGCATGTCGCGCAGGGTGCGCCCGCCCACGAGCTCCATGACGATGTACGGCACGACGACGCCGGTCGCCTCGTCCACCTGGCCGCCGGTGTCGTAGACGGAGACGATGTTCGGGTGGTTGAGCCCGGCCGCGGACTGGGCCTCGCGGCCGAAGCGAGCCTGGAAGGTCGGGTCGGTCGCCAGGTCGATGCGCAGCCGTTTGACGGCGATGTCGCGGCCGAGCCGCACGTCGCGGGCGCGCCAGACCTCGGCCATGCCCCCGCGGCCGATGATCTCCTGGAGCTCGTAACGGCCGCCGAGCACGGTGTTCGCAGCGGTCATCGCTGATCTCCTCCCCTCATCGCCTCGTCGCGTCGTGGGTCTCGGGGCCGGCCCCGGCGGCTCGTCCCCCCGGTCGGGGCCGTCATGATGCGAGCGCCTCGAAGACGGTGCGCGCCGCGACGGTGGCATTGCCGGTGGCGGTGCCGGACTGGTTGGGGTCGGCCAGGAAGACGGCGAGCGCCACATGCGTCTCCTGGTCGAAGCCGGCGAACCAGGAGTAGGCGCTGGCGCCGGGCATGTTCTCGGCGGTCCCGGTCTTGCCGCCGATCGTCTGCCCGCCGATCTGCGTCGAGGTGGCGGTGCCGGACTGGACGACGTGGATCATCATCTGTTGCATCGAGGACGCCGTCTGCTCACTCACGGCCCGGCGGACCGTCGTCGGGCCCGTCTCGGAGATGACGTTGAGGTTCGCGTCGCGCACCTGGGAGACGGCGTACGGCTGCATGACCTGGCCGCCGTTGGCGAGGGTGGCGGCCACCGAGGCCATCTGCAGCGGGGTGGCCGACACGTCGTACTGGCCGATGGAGCTCATGGCCAGCTGGGCGTTGTCCAGGTCCGACGGGAAGACGCTCGTCGCCGAGTTCACGTCGCCGCCGAAGGACGCGTTGAAGCCGAACTTCTCGGCCTGCGCGCGGACCTTGTCCTGGCCGAGGGACATGCCCAGGTTCGCGAAGGCCGTGTTGCAGGAGACCTGCAGGGCGTGGTCGATCGTCGTCGTGTCGCCGCCGCAGTTCGTGGAGTTCGGCAGTGTCGTCGTCGAGTTGTCCAGCGGCAGCGTGGTCGGCGACTCGACGGTGCTGTCGGCGCCCATGCCGTCCTCGAGGGCGGCCGAGGCGACGATGAGCTTGAAGGTCGAGCCGGGCGGGTAGATCTCCTGGGTGGCGCGGTCCTCCAGCGGGCGGCCCTCGTCGGAGTTCAGCCGGTCCCACGCGGCCTGCGTGCTCTCCAGGTCGGTGCTCGACAGCTCGTTCGGGTCGTAGCCGGGCGTCGAGGCCCAGGTCAGGATCGCTCCGGTCGTGTAGTCCATCGCGATGACGGCGCCGGTGCGCCCGCCGAGCGCGTTCGAAGCGGCCTGCTGGGCGTTCGGGTCGAGCGTCGTCTGGATGGTGGCTCCCTGCGCCGGGGTGCCGCTCAGCTCGCCGAGGATGCGTCGGAACAGCTGCGAGTCACCGGTGCCCGACAGCTCGTCGTTGTAGGTCTGCTCCAGCCCGGTGCGCCCGTAGATGTACGAGTAGTGGCCGGTGACCGGGGCGTAGAGCGGCCCGTCGGAGTAGTTGCGCTGGACGCTGAAGCGTCCGCCCTCGACCGGCACCGTCTCGGCGACGGCCGTCGTGCCGACGAGGATCGAGCCGCGCGGGGCGTCGAACTGGGCGTCGACGACGCGCCGGTTACCCGGGTCGGACAGCAGACCGGCGGACCGCCAGGCGTAGTTGACAGTGACATTCACCAGGAGGGCGAGGACCATGAGGGCGGCGAAGACCGAGACCCTGCGCAGTGCCTTGTTCATGATCCCACCTTCCTGATGAAGGCCGTCGGGGCCTCGGCCAGGTCGGCCTCGGAGGTCTCGTCGGGGACCCCCGCCGGGGCGCGCCCGGCGTGCGAGACCTGCATGAGGGCGGCGATGATCACCCAGTTGGCGATGAGCGAGGAGCCGCCCTGCGAGAGGAAGGGCGTCGTGAGGCCGGTCAGCGGCAGCAGCCGGGTGACGCCGCCGATGATGGCGAAGACCTGCAGCGCGAAGGTGAACGACAGGCCGCCGGCGAGCAGCTTGCCGAAGACGTCGCGCGCGGTGAGGGCGGCGCGCAGACCGCGGGCGATGATGAGGCCGTAGACGACGATGATGGCCATGAGCCCGATCAGGCCGAGCTCCTCGCCGAGGGAGCTGGCGATGAAGTCGGACTGGGCCAGCGGCACGAGCGACGGGCGTCCCTGGCCCCAGCCCCGCCCGAACAGGCCGCCCCAGGCCATGCCGTACTGGGCCGAGATGATCTGGCCGTTCTGCCCCGGATCGGAGAACGGGTCCAGCCAGGACGAGAAGCGCACCTGGACGTGGTACAGGAATCTGTAGGCGAGGACGCCCGCGCCCCCGAAGAGCACGACGCCGATGACGACCCAGCGGGCCTGGCTGGTGGCCACGTAGAGCATCATGACGAACAGGCCGAAGAACAGCAGCGCCGTGCCCAGATCGTTCTCGAAGACGATGACCGCCACGGCGGCCAGCCACATCACCATGATGGGCAGCAGGTCACGGCCGCGGGGCATGCGGAAGCGGCCCCAGCTGCGCCCGGCGAGCTGGAGCACGTCGCGGTGCTCCGCCAGGTAGGACGCGAAGGCGAGCGTGAGGATGATCTTGGCGATCTCGGCCGGCTGGAAGCTGAAGCCCGCCAGCGAGATCCAGATGCGCGAGCCGTTGGCCTCGTTGGCCGACGAGGCCAGGCCGGGCGTCAGCGGCATGAGCAGGAGGAGCAGGCCGGCCAGGAAGAGCACGTAGGGGTAGCGCTGCAGGTCGCGGTAGTCGCGCACGGCCCAGAGCACCGCGACGAACAGGCCGATGCCGATGGCGGTCCACAGCAGCTGGCCGTTGACGAGGGTCGAGACCGGCTCGTCCTGGTCGAGGCGGTAGATCATCGCCAGGCCGAGGCCGTTGAGCGCCAGTACGCACGGCAGGATCACCGGATCGGCCCACGGGGCGCGCAGTCGCACCGCCAGGTGGGCGACGAGGCACAGGGCCAGCCAGCCGCCGATCACCCACGGCAGGTTCGCCGGAAGGGCGCCGCTCAGGTTGATGGTCGTCATCATGAAACCGCCGAGCCCCAGGAGCGCGGCGACGACGACGAGCGCCAGCTCGACGTTGCGGCGCTTGCGGTAGACGATCGTGGGCCCCGTGCCGGTGCTGCTCATCCGCAGTCCTCCGGGCTGACCGATCCGCTGATCGGGATGGACGGTGGCTCGGAGGGGCCGGACGAGCCGCTCGCCGACGCCGAGGGGGAGGCGCCGCCGCTCGGCGTCGCGCCGCCCTGGCCCTCGTCGGGCGCGGGCGAGCTCTCGGCGCGCTGGGCGATGCAGACCCGGGCGAGCTCGTCGAGGTAGTCGGCCTGGCTGCGGGCCTGGTCGAGGGAGTCGGCCTTGATGTCGGAGCCGTTGACCTTCTGGCGGTAGTAGCTGGGCAGGTCGGCCACCCTGGTGTCGCGCCGCTCGACGAGTCCGCCGAGCCCGTGGCCGGCGATCGTGTCGGGAATGCCCTTGTAGATGGCGACCTGCTCGCCCGCCGGGGCGATGTAGTACTGGCCCATCGCATAGCGCCAAGCCCCGAACAGCCCTCCGGCGAGGACGACCAGGGCGATGAGGACCGAGATGATGACCGACCAGTGGCGTCGTCGTCGCCCGATCATCGGCGTGTAGCGCACGTCCTCGCGGGCGTCGGGGTCGATGAGCCGGGGCCCGTCCGCGTCCTGGTCGTCCCCGCCGGGCCGGACGGCCCTCGTGCCGGATGCGCTGAGGACGGCGGTGGTCTCGTTCGCGCCGGACGGCGGCTTGATGCGGGGCACCTCGACGGTGGAGGCGGCGCCGATCATCGTGCCCGGCCGCGCGTCGAGCTCCTCGGAGGCGGGGACGACGTCGGTGACGATGATCGTGATGTTGTCGTAGCCGCCCGCCTCGTGGGCGGCCTGGGTGAGCGCCTCGACGGCGGCCGCCGGGGTGCGCTCGCGCAGCAGTCGGCGGATCTGGCGGTCCTCGACGAGGCCGCACAGGCCGTCGGAGCAGAAGAGCAGCCGGTCGCCCGCCTGCACGTCGACGAGGCGCAGGTCCGGCTCGTGGGCGGGCTGGCCGTTGAGCACCTTGAGCAGCAGCGAGCGGTGCGGGTGCACCGCCGCCTCCTCGGGGGTGATCTTGCCCTCGTCGATGAGCGACTGCACCCACGAGTGGTCGTGGGTCAGCCGGGTGAGGGAGCCGTTGCGCAGCAGATAGCCGCGCGAGTCGCCGATGTGGGCCAGGCCGAGCTGGGTGCCGCTGAACATGGCGCCGCAGACCGTCGTGCCCATGCCCTCGAGTTCCGGATCGGCGTTGATGAGATCGGCGAGCCGGTCGTTGGCCCGCGTGAGGATCCCGGCCATCGCCTCGAGCATCTGCTCGCCCTCGTGGCGGGTGTCGCCGCGGGCCAGTTCCTGGATGGTCGCCGCGCTGGCGAGGTCGCCGGCCGCCGCGCCGCCCATGCCGTCGGCCACGACGATCATCGTCGGCGAGGTGTAGGCGGAGTCCTGGTTGTTCTTGCGCACCAGGCCGATCTCCGAGTGGGCGCTGGTGTCGAGGCTGAGACGCTCCCGCCCGGCGGTCTCCGGCGTCCCCTCGGCGGGCGGGCGGGCATCCCCTCCGGGCGCGGGCACCGCCCGGTGGGTCCTCGTCGCGTCCTCGTCGGGCGTCCTGGTGGTCTGGGAATCGGTCACGGATCAGCGCTCCAGTTTCAGTTGGGAGCGTCCGATGCGTATCACGTCGTTCGGCCCCACGAGGGTGGGCTCGGCGATCTTCGCGCCATTGACGTAGGTGCCGTTGGTGGACTGCAGGTCGGTGATGACCCACCGGCCGGCGGAGTCCTGCCACAGCTGGGCGTGATGGCCGCTGGCGTAGTCGTCGTCGATGTCGAGGACGCAGTCGACCGAGCGTCCGATGCTGATCTCGCCGTCGAGCGGCACCTCGGTCCCGGTGCGTCGGCCGGCGATGACGGCGAGCCGGCTCGGCCCCTTGCGGCGCCTGCGACGTGCCGCGGGTCTGGCCCCGGTCGGGCCGGGGACGTCGGACAGCTCCGCAGCGGTCGCCGTGCGGCCGAACAGGTCCGTCCTGATGGTGTTCGTCACGAACAGGATGAACAGCCACATCAGGGCCAGGAAGACCACCTTCAGGGTGGCGGCGAGGATGGTGCTCACGTCACGAACCTGCGGGGGAGTGCACGAGCATGCGCGTCGAACCGATCTCTATGCGCGAGCCGTCGTCGAGGCGGCAGTGCTGGATTCGCTGCCCGTTGACGACGATGCCGTTGGTGGAACCCAGGTCCTCGATGGCGATGTCGAGCTCGCCGTACTCGTTCTCGCCGATCCGCACCCGCGCGTGGATGCGCGAGACCCCCGGGTCGTTGATGCGCAGATCGGCCTCGGTGCCGCGTCCGATGGTGAAGCCGGGCGGCATGAGGGGGTGCCGCACGCCGTTGACCTCGAGGACGAGGGGCGCGCGGCGGATCATCGTCGAGGAGGCGGCGCCGTTCGTCTCGGCGACGGTGGCGACGGCGGCGCTGGTGATCTCGAAGTGGCCGGTGCTGAGCGACTCGTCGAGCAGGTACTCGATGTTCACCGGACCGTCGAAGACGTAGTGGCGCTCGGCCGCGTGGGAGCGCAGATCGGGGACGATCTCGGCGTTCAGCGTGCGCGAGTAGGGGGCCAGCCGGTCGTAGTCGTGCTGGGACAGGTGCACCTGGAAGTCGTTGGGGACCAGGCGCTTGTCGCGCGTCAGAAGCCGCGCCTCGGCGTCGAGCTCGCGCTGCAGCCTGGAGGCGATCTCGACGGGCTGCACGTCGCCCTTGAACGCGCGGGCGAAGACGCCGTTGACGGCGCCCTCGAGCTTCTTCTCGACCTTGTCGAACAGACCCACGTGCTCCTCCAACCAAGACGCCGGTGCGGCTCACCCTCTGCGAATCCTAGTGCGGAGCCCTGTGCGCGGCCCAGTTCCGTCGTCCGGCCTGCAGCGCCGGTTGAGACTTGCCGGGGCCCGCCGGGACTCGCCCGGGTGGGTCAACCGTAGCCGAGGGGGGCGGGCCGTGCAGCGGGCACGACGAAGTGCGGATGGGTCGGGCGGGGCCGCCCTCTGCCCGACCCATCCGCACGCGCAGCGGCGGCGGGCATCACCCCGGTGCCCACCGCCGCGGGTCCGTCACGGCGCGTGCGTCGCCGTGGTCATCCGGTCACCCTCGCGTGGTAGCCGTTCAGTCCGCTCACCTCGTTGCCGCTCGTCACGCCGTTGGCCGTCACCGTCGCGGTGTCGGCGTGCTCGCTGCCGGCCGTGACGCCCGACAGGTCGGCCGTGCAGGTGAACTCCCCGCCGACCTCGAACGGCCCGGACCAGACGGTGCCCGTCGTGCCGTCGGGGAAGGCGCAGGTGAGGTTCGAGACGGTGGCGTCGCCGGTGTCCACCGAGTCGTCGATCCGCACGTTCTGCAGTTGCTCCTCGCCGGTGTTGCGGACGGTGAGGACGAGCCGGGCGGCGCCGTTCGCGCTGGTCAGGTCGGCGGCGTCGGCCGCGGTGTCCGCATCGTGGCCGTCGGCGTCCTTCGCATCGATCGAGACGGCGTCGCTGATGAGCCTGCCGCCGCCGTTCGAGGCCCGGACCGACGCCCGGCGCGAGGGCAGCGCAGTGCCGTCCTGGTCGCCGGTGAGGGTGGCGGAGTAGCTGCCGTTGAGATCGTCGATGACGATCGGGAGGCGGACCCGGGTGGCGACCGGCGTGTAGGTGCCGTCGTCACCGGCGGGGGTGGTCACCGTGGCGGTGTAGCTGCGGACGGTGTCCGAGCAGGAGGTCTCGGTGACGTTCACGACCTCGCTCTCGTCGGTACCGACGGTGCCGCTCGTGAGGTCGCTCGGGTTGCCGTTCTGATCCCTGGAGGTGTACCAGGACCAGTGCAGCGGAGTGCCGCAGTCGTGCCGCTGACCGGAGCCGGCCTCGAGGGTGTCGGTCATGGTGAAGGTCGAGGTCGTGGGGCTCGTCGCGCCGGCCTGCCCCACCGCGGGCTGCTGCGAGACGGCATGGATGCGCAGGGTGTCGGCGCCGGCCTGGTTCCCGGCATCGGAGTACAGCCACGTGTCGAGCGAGGTCGGCAGCGCGTCGCAGTTCTCGCACCGGGTGACGTTGACGGAGATCGGGGTGCGGACGCCGTTGACGTCCCAGTCCGTCTGGACGACCTGGCCGGGGGCCACGGTGTTGTCCAGACTCACCGCGAGATAGGCCCGCAGGGTGAGTTCGCCGGTCGCGGCCATGTCGACGCCGGTCTGGTTGAAGGTGACGCGGGCGGTCGTCACGTCGCCGACGGTGGTCACGTCCATCGTGGCGACCCGGGCGCTGCCGTCGATCGACTGGATCGGGTAGCTGCGGTCGCCGGTGACGTCGAAGGCCGGGGGCACCGTGATGTCGAGGTGGTCGCCGACGCAGGACGGCTCAACGGGTCCGATGAGGTTCGCGAGGTAGCTCTGGCCGCCGTGGTAGCTGGTCGCCGCCGCGCCCGAGCTCGTCGTGAGGGAGAGGTTGAGCGTGCTCGCGTCGAGGGCGCTCGCCGTGCACGAGGCCGTGTCCGATGCCGTGCCGGAGGCGTCCGGTTCCGCCTGGGCGGCTGCCACGGGGGCGGGCAGGGCGAGGGCGATCGCCGCGAGGGCGATGCCCGCTCGTGCCAGGGTGTGCGGTGGTGTCACGTCGGAACTCCTCTGCCGTTGCTGTGCCGTTGGCGTGCGGACGCGCACGAACCCTCCGGGTGGGCGTCCCTGGATGGGCCGCCCCGGGGCTGCTGTGCCCTGGTGGGCCACGTCCTCCGGGACGCGCCCCGATGGGCGGTACGAGGTGCGCCTGCCCGCCGGGTGGATGAGCTCAAATCTAACGGAGGATTCTGAGGAATCATACCTTTTTCACAGCTTGAGCTCAGCATTCTCCCCTTTCTGCGGGTCGGCCCGGAGATCCTCCCCGATTTCCCGAGAGAAGAAGGTGCTCCACAAGCGCGAACAGGATGATCGGGGCCGTGGATGAGGTCCCTCGGGGAGAGGGCTCGATGGGGCCACTGGCATCACTGGGGTGACGGCTTTCTCGGCTTCTTCGGTGCTGGGCCCGGTGCTCCCTCGGAGGGGCGCTGACGCGCCGCGAGCTGACGCCGATGACTCCGCGGGGCGGCGCCGGCGGACGGCCGCCTCGCGCTGCGCCCGGCCCGTGACGCGACCGGCAGTGGCCCCGCGCCGAAGACGCGATGAGGGGCCCGGAACGGGTCCGGGCCCCTCTCGGGCCGGGGCCGGGGTTCGGGCCGGTCCCGGTTCTGGTTCGCTCAGCGGCGACGGCGACGAATCGCGAGGGCGGTGCCGCCCGCGGCGGCGGCCACGCCGACGCCGGTCAGACCGACCAGCGTGTCAGAGCCGGTGCGGGGGAGCCGGGTCGGCTTGCTCGTCTTGGTCTGCTGGCTGGGTGCGGTGGGGGCGGAACTGCTCGTGCTCTGCGGCGCGTTCGGGGCGGCGCTGGTCGGTGCGGAGCTCGAGGGGGCCGTGTCGGACGGGGTGGCGCTGGAGCTGGAGGAGGTGGTGCTCGAGGGGGCCGCGCTCGGGGTGGCAGTGCCTGAGGGGGTGCTGGTGGCCTGCTGGTCGGCGGACGTGCTGTCTTCGGAGCTGGCACTCGTGGAGGTGCTGGACGACGCCGTGCTGGAGGATGCCGCGCAGGTGGGGGTGCTCGGCGTCGCGTTCGAGGCGGACGGCGATGTGCTGGGGGAGGCCGTGCAGGTGGGGGTGCTCGGCGTCTCGGAGGGAGCCGATGTCTCGTCGGGCTGGGAAGGAGTCGGGCACTGGCACTGGCACGGGTGTTGCTCGTGGCATGCGGGCCTGGCCGGGCCCGTGGCGGCCTGAGCCGTCCCCGCTCCGGCGAGCAGGACGATGCTGGACGCCGCAGCGGCGAGGGTGATCTTGGTTGTCTTCTTCACGTCGGACTCCTATTCAGGGATGAACGTGCGCGTCCGCGTCTGCGCAGGAGTCGGAGAACCCGGCCCTGCTCGGTCCGTGCCGTGATGATCCGGAGGATGGCGGGGGTGCGCTCGTTCATCGGGGGTGAACGCGAACCAATGTAGCCAAAACATGGGGAAAAGTTAAGTGATTCACAGTTTTGCACCCCGGAGCGCACAGCGCACGCGCATCCGGGGGTCGCTCAGGGGCTCCGGCGCCGGAGGCGGCAGGGGCCCGGAGCGCAACGCTCCGGGCCCCTGCGGTCCAGTGGTGCGTCCGATCGGGTCCGTCAGCACCCTTCGTGCACGGCCACGCCGTCGGTGGTCCCGTCCGAGGCGCTGTCTCGGCGAGTGCGCGGGTGCCCGTCGCATCGTCGGCGGGCGCGTCGGCGGCGCCCCCGGTCGTCCCGTCGGCGGTCGAGGCTCCCCCGGCGGTGCCGGCGGCCTGGGGCGAGGGGTCGTCCGTCGCGGGGTCCGCTGCGGCGATGCCCGACGCCGTGGGCAGCGCCAAGGCCAGGGCCAGCAGGCCCAGACCCGCCTTCCTGAGCCCGCTCATGTCCCCTCCTGGTGTCTCCTCCTGGGGTGAGGGGTGGGACACGGCCCGGTGGGCGAGAAGGCCCGCGAAGCCGTGACGGAACCGCGGCCATCCCCTTGAAGGAGATGCTCTCGTACTCGTGCCCGCCTTCCCGAGCCCGCTCATGTCCCCTCCTGGTGTCTCCTCCTGGGGTGAGGGGTGGGACACGGCCCGGTGGGCGAGAAGGCCCGCGAAGCCGTGACGGAACCGCGGCCATCCCCTTGAAGGAGATGCTCTCGTACTCGTGCCTCGGGGCTGCTGCGCGCCCCGATCGCTGTGCGCCCCGATCTGCGCCGGATCCCCTCCTGACGAGGGCTTCCGGTGCAGATCGCGGGGCAGGGCGGCCCGCCGGCGCTCCGGCGGGCCTCGCTCCCGGCGAAGAGGATTCCCTGACGAGGGACGACGCCTGAGGAAGCGCGCCCGGCGAGACGCGATGAATTCCTTCGGGCCCCGGTCCCGTCCGGTCCCGCGGCTCAGTTCCCGGCCCGGGTCGGCGGCTGCGGGTCCTGGCCGAAGATGGCCGCCAGTTCCTGCACCGGGGCCTTCGGCCGCCGGTTCTCGTCGCACAGGCCGTTGGTCTCCTGGCCCGTGTCGGTCAGTTGCGTCCAGCAGTAACCGCCCAGCGCGTCGCTCGCCCGCACCGCTGCGACGAGCTCCCCGATCCGTCGTACGAACCGACCGCGCGTGCGCACGGTCGAGTAGCCCCAGCCCCGTCCGCCGTTCGGACGGAAGTCGACGCCGCCGAACTCGTCGAGCAGGACCGGAAGATCGACCGGTTGGTCCGAGCCGACGACGACGAAGGCGCGTGCCGGTCCGAGCACGCCCGGGGCGGTCCAGCGCTCCATCTGGCGGCCGCGGTAGCGCAGCCGCAGGCGGGCGGGGTTCACGTCGTAGTCGTGGACGGTGAGCAGGTCCGAGTCGACGTGGTGCCAGCCGTCGTTCGACAGGGCCGGCCGCGAGGGGTCGATGCTGCGCGTCAGCCGCGCGAGCGCCGCGGCCGCGCGGGCCTGCTCGGGGCGGCGGGGGATGTCGGGGAAACCCCACGACTCGTTGACCGGCACCCAGCAGACGATCGAGGGGTGCCCCTGGTTCGCCCGGACGACCTGCGCCCACTCGCGCCGCAGTCGGCGCACCGCCTCGGAGTCGAAGTCGTGGGCGGCGCCGATCTCGCCGAAGACGAGCAGGCCGAGCCGGTCGGCCCAGTGCAGCAGCCGCGGATCGGCACTCTGCTGGTGGATGCGCATGCCGTTGAAGCCCAGACGCAGGACGAGCTCGGCCTCGTCGGCCAGGGCCCGGGCGCTCGGGGCCGAGAACAGGGAGTCGGGCCAGTAGCACTGCTCGAGCACCTGCCGCAGGTAGACCGGCCGTCCGTCGAGGGTGAGCGCCCGGGGCGTCCTGCCGATCTCCCGCAGCCCGAGGTAGGAGGACACCAGGTCGTCGCCGACGGCGACGACCGCGTCGACGAGCTCCGGGTGCTCGGGGCCCCAGCGCAGCCCGGCGCCGCCGGGGACCGTCAGCCGCACCGTCGTGATCCGTTCGCGGGCGACTGCCGAGGCGCGGGCGAGCGGCCGACCCCGGTGGGCCAGGCCGAGGCGCAGCGGCAGTGGCCGTCGTGGGCGGCGGTTCAGCTCGATGACCGCCGTCACGGCCTCCTCGGCGGCCGGGGTGCGCCAGAGGATCCGCCGCACGTGCACCGGCGGCACCGACTCGATCCACACCGGCCGCCAGATGCCGGTGGAGCGCTGGTACCAGATGCCGGCGGGCTCGTCGCGCCAGGTCTGCTTGCCGCGGGGCTGACTGCGGTCGTGCGGGTCGTCCCAGGCGCGGACGACGACGGTGTGCGGGCCGCCGCCGGTCAGCGCATCGGTGACGTCGAGGGCGAAGGGGCTCTGCCCGCCCTCGTGGGAGCCGGCCTCGACGCCGTCGACCCACACGATCGCGTGGTAGTCGACGCCGCCGAAGTGCAGCAGCAGACGCCGCCCCGGCCGATGACCGGCCGCCGCGAGCCGCTCGGCCGGCAACGCGATGCGGTACCACACGACGGGGTGCGGGCGCTCGTCCGCGATGCCCGAGGCGCGCGACTCCGGCGGAAAGGGCAGGGTGATCGTCCGGTCGAGGCGCTCGGGACGCTCCCACCAGCGCTCGTCGAGGCCGACGCCCTCGTCGTCGGTGGCGAAGCCGGCAGGGCCGTCGAGCGGGGCCCACTGCGGGCGCACGAGGACGGGGCGCGGGTGGTCGCCGTCCTGGCGACTGGGTCGCAGCCGGGCGGCGAGCTCGGCGGGGTCCTCGCGCATCGGCCCCTCCTCCCGCCCGGTGGTTCTGGCGCCCGGTGGTTCCGGCGCTGTCGCGGTGGCGGCTCGGCCCGCCCCTGTCGGAACCAGACTAATCCTCCGGTCGTAGGGGCGTCCCGGATTCTTCCGGCGGCGCCGCGGGGAGGCCGTTCGTCACAAGAACCGTACAGAGGGTTCACAGGAACAGCACTGATCCGGCGCCCACGGTGGGGTCATGAGCACCGACAGGAGCAGTACCGGCAAGAGCGGCATCGGGAGGAACGGCGCCGGCCGTCGTCCCGGCATCCGGCGTTCCCTCGAGGCCCTAGGCCTCGCCGCGGCGATCGCCCTCGGCGGTATCACCGTCATCAGCCCCGAGGAGGCCCATGCGGCCGGGATCAGCCGGCCCCTGGTGATCCAGCCGAGCCCCGTTCAGGCCCAGACCGTCGAATCGACCGACGACGAGCAGTGACCCCGCGCGGCGTCCTCCGCGCGGGCCCTCATCCCGTCCACTGGTCCGCGAGGATCGTCGCCGTGTTGATCACGGCGACGGCGAGCCCGGCGGCGACGAGCGGCCAGCGCCACCGACGGCTGCCCAGCGCGGCTCCCATCGCCAGGACGACGGGGAAGCAGTCGAGCCCGTTGCGGGGCAGGGACAGGAGCACCGGCCCCCGGCACAGGCTGTACAGGGTGAGCCAGACGAAGACCGCCCATTCGGCGCGGCCACGGCGCAGGCACCACCACAGGGCGGCGCAGAAGACGACGAGGAAGACGAACTCGAGTCCCTGCTGCCAGGCCACCGCGCGAGTCTCCGCAGCGCCGATGTGCCGGGCGCTGGCGACCAGGACGCGGCCGAACCAGGCCGAGCCGCGTCCCCAGCCCAGCTCCTGTGCCGTCATCCAGTAGAAGACGTCCCCGGTGCGGGCCCACAGATAGCCGAAGTACGCCAGCGGCGCGCACACCGGGATGCCCAGGCCGAGCAGTCGTCGCCACCCGACGCGGGGGCTCGGCCCGCCGTCGTCCGGCCGGCGGAGCATCATGACCGCGAACATGATCACGACGAACAGGCCGTTCACCCGCACCGCGCAGGCCAGTGCCGTCGCGGCGATCGCCCACCACCAGTGCCGGTGCCGGGCGAGGTACCAGGCCGACAGCGTGCACAGGCCGAAGAGCGCCTCGGTGTAGGGGGCCATGAGGAAGAGCGCGTACGGCCCGAGAAGATAGGCGGCGGCCGCCGCGTGCGGGCTGATGCGCAGCTCCTCGCGGGCGATGCGCGCGAGGAGGACGGCGGCGCCGAGGGCCGCCAGCCAGGTGACGACCGTCGCACCGGCCACGGCCGTGTCCACGTCGAGCCTGCCCAGACCGATGGTCCGCGCGGCGACCCGCGAGAGGAACGGGTATCCGGGGAAGAAGGCCTCGTCGTAGGCGTTGACGCCGTTGTCGGGGGTGAAGTAGCCGGACTCGGTGATGCGCAGCAGGTGCCCGGCGTCGAAGCGCACGTAGGCGTTCAGCGGCCACGGCCCGCCCGCCGAGGGCCGCACGGCGCGCCCGGCCGCGCCGAGGGCCGCCGCCAGGGCGAGGAAGAAGGCCCGGCTGAGCGCCCACCAGAGCGCGCCGGTGCGCAGGTCATCGCGCCATCGGAGCGCATCACCGCGGATGCGCGGTGCGGGGACAGCGGTCATGACGCGTTCGGTTCCTCGGATCCTCGGGGCGGTCGGCCCGGCGCGGGCCCACCCAAGGATAAGGCCCGGCGCCCTCCGGCGCCCCGGGACGGCCCTCTCAGCAACCGGGGACGATCCGCCCTGCGGCCGCGCACCGCGCGAACCAGGCGTCGAGCCCGGCGCGGCGCTCGTCGATGCGGGCCAGTTCGGCCATCATGCGGCGGTTCTCGATGCGGATGCTCTCGTTGCGCTCGTCGATGCGCCCGTTGGCGGCGCCCAGACGCTCGTTGCGGTACGGGATGACGACGATGTTCACGGCCAGGACGACCAGGCCGCCGAGGAGGAGGGCGGCCGGAACGGTCGCGACGAGGCGGCCCGGGTTCGTGCCGGCGCCAGTGGTCAGCAGGACGGCGAGGAGCGCGGCCTCGACGGCGGTCGCGCAGCGCAGCGCATGGCGGCGGGTCCACGGGGCCCGCGCCGCGAGGTGCGGGATCGGGAAGCGGATGCGGTCCTCGATCATCCGGCGCTCCATGTCGAGTTCGGCGACGGCCCGCGCATGGACGGCGCCCGGCCGCCTGTCGCTGTGCGGCGCCGCCGTCGTGGTGGCGCTCGTGCGGTGCAGGATGCCGCTGCTCATGGTCGCTTCGCTTCCCCCTGTCCCGGACGGGTGGTCGTCGTGCGGGATCGTCCGCCGACGCCCCGCCGACGAGGCCCTCACAGGTGATGAATAGCACGGATCGGGTCGTGGGCGGAGCGCGTCGGGCGGCCCGCAGCGCTCCCCGGGGCCCGCCGCATGGCCGAACGGGTGATGAAGTCCCTGACCGGGCGGTTTGCTGGGAAACGGCTGTGACTTCCTGGCAGGATGCTGGGAAGCGCCCCTGATCGATCCCCGATCATCGGAGGGCGGCGGCGATCCGGGCGATGTCGGCCGGCCGCGTGCGGCAGCAGCCGCCGATGAGGCGGGCTCCCGAGGCGAGCCAGCCCGGTACGAGGCGGGCCCAGTCGACCGGGGTCCGGGCGGGCCTCCAGCGGCGGGACCGGGCGTCCCACGCCTCCCCCGAGTTCGGGTAGCAGACGAGCGGCTTGCCGGTGCCGGAGGCGAGCGTCTCCAGCGCGGGGGCGACGAGGGCCGGCGCGACGCAGTTCACGCCGACCGCCGCCACCGTGTCCTCCTCCTGCGCCCATCGGGTGGCTTCGACGAGGGGCGTGCCGTCGGCGAGGACCACCGGGCCGCCGTCGCGGCGCACCTGGAAGCAGACCCACGCCGGGCGGTCGGTCTCGGCCGCGATGAGCCCGACGAGTGCGCGAGCCTCGTCCAGCCGGGGCATCGTCTCGGCGGCGAGGACGTCGACGCCGGCCTCTGCGAGGGCGCGGACGCGCTCGACGTGGAAGACGCGGTACTCGGCGGGACTCAGCTCGTAGGTGCCCGTGTACTCCGAGCCGTCGCACAGGTACGCGCCGAAGGGGCCGATGCTGCCGGCCACGAGCGCGCGTCGCCCGGGGCGCCGGTCGGCCCGGTCCTCGACGGCCAGGCGGGCGAGCTCGGCGGCGTCGCGGATGAGCCCGCGCGCCTGGGCCGGTCGCGCCCCGGCATCGGTCAGGCCGAGCACGGACGCCTGGTAGGTGTTCGTCTCGATGACCCGGGCGCCCGCGTCGAGATACGCGGCGTGCACTGCGCCGATCGCCTCGGGCGCCGAGTCGATGGCCGCCGCCGACCACAGGCTCTCGTGCATCGGCACGCTCCGGGCCTCCAGCTCGGTGGCCATCGCCCCGTCCAGGACGACCGGGCCCGCCGCGAGCAGATCGGTGAAGGAGCCCATGGCCCCATCATGCCGCGCCGCCGTCCGCCCCTCTCCGTTCGGGGCCCGTCCTCCTGCGCCCGCATCAGCCCTCTTGTCCTGTGCCCTGTCGTCCGTCCCTCTCCCGTTCCCACCTCATTTCCGTGTTGACACCCGGGTCGTGCCCGAGGTGCCGACGCAGAGGTGATGTGGGAGCGGGGAGGCGAGGTGGGGTGCGAGCACGGAAGTGGGGTGGGAAGCGGTGAGGGGGACGAGGGGCGCCGGCCGGTCGTCTGTCCCGTCCCGTGCCCCGTCTGTCCCGTCCCGTGCTCCGCCGGCCCCGTTCCGTGCTTTCGGCGGTGCTCCCGGTACCCTGATCGCGGGTCCGTGCGGTGGGCGCGGGCCGCGAATCTGAGGTGGTCGACGATGAGCAGTCCCGTGAACGGTGGATTCGCCTGTTTCAACTGCGGGCTCCTGCTGGCTCCCGACACGGCGCGGTGCCCGCGCTGCGGGGCGCCGCAGCCGGGGCGCGCGAACGGATGCCCCGGCGCCGGCCACCCGAGTCACGTGCCGCCCGCCGAGCCCCTGCACCCGGCCGTCACGGCGATCATCACCTTCTTCTTCGGTCTCTTCGGCCTCATCCCGTGCCTCATCAGCACGAGCCGGGCCAAGCGGCTCAGTCTCCCCACGAGGCCCCACTGGCTGGCCTTCTGGATCCCCGAGCTCGTGAGGGTGTCCATCTACGTCATCGTGGCCATCGGCATGATCGCCGGCGTCGGCATCCTCGCCGGCCTGGCCCCCCGGAGCCCGGGCGGCTCCGGCGGCGTCGCGCCGAGTTCGTCGTACTCGTACTCGACGACCGCTCCCAGCGCGACGAGCTCGTCGGCGCTCGGCTGGCCCGCGGGCGCCGTCGAGTGCTCCTCGAGCGTCGCGGCCGGCAACGACCGGACCAGCTGCGAGTTCGCCCTCAACGTCGCCGACGCCTGGCAGCGGAGCGACAGGGCCTCGACCCAGACGGTCGAGGCCTACAGCCCGGTGACCAACGAGAAGTACACGATGGGGTGCGCCACCGTCGCCGGGTACACGACCTGCTCCGGCGGCAACGGAGCCGTGGTCTACATCCGGAGCTGACGGCGGTCCGCTCGAGACGAGAGGGGCGGGGGTCGGGGCGCGGTCGCTGGCGGTGCCGTGACCGGCGGCCGTGACCCCTCCCGACGGGGCCATCGACAAGTCAACGGGCCGGGCGCGGCCCGACCCGATCGTCCGCACGGCGCGGGCGGGGCCTACCCGAGGGAGGCGGCCAGCCGGTCGAGCACGGCCGTGGCCGCCTCGAAGCCGTCGGCGTCCTGGGCCGCCATGGCGACGAGCACCCGCTGGCCCGCCGGGTTCGTGTACCAGCCGAGCTGGCGCGCCATGTAGCCCCCGGCGGGCGAGGGGCCCCAGCCGCTCTTGTGGACGGCGCCGGGGCGCGAGCCGATGCCCCAGGCCTGGGCGGGATCGACCCGGCCCATGTCGGCGATCACCTCGTCCGCCCCGTCGAGGCAGGGCAGCTGGGAGAGGAAGCCGACCTGGGCGTCGGTCGTCCACTGGGTCTGCCCGAAGATCGAGAAGCCGGCGGCGAGCTGCTCGGCCGGAACCGTCGTCGTCCCGTCCCCCGCCCGGCGCAGCACCTGCGTGACGGCATCGGCCCGTTCCGCGTCCGTGCCGCCCAGGGACATCCACAGGGCGTCGGCTGCGCTGTTGTCGGACTCCTCGAGGGCCAGGGCGACCGAGTCGGCCTGCGCCTCGCCCTGGCCGGAGTCGATGACCGCCAGGGCGAGCGGGATCTTCGAGGTGCTCCAGGCCGGCAGGTCCTCGAGGGCGCCGGCGGTCCGGATGCCCCCGTCGGGGGCGTACCAGCTCATCCGCACCGCCGCGCCCGAGGCCTCCGCCGCCTCGACGGCCGCCCGGATGCCGGCCTCGTCCCCGTCCGGGGGGCCGAGCCCGCCGGTGTCGCAGCCCTGCGGCAGGGACGCGCCCGCCGCGT
>ERZ773004.271-NODE-271-length-34255-cov-22.260760_pt1 | contig 34255 bp, 26 predicted proteins | sample MGYA00580667_ERZ773004 | MGnify/ENA primary metagenome ERZ773004 (study PRJEB29015, sample SAMEA2737963) | human oral metagenome | biome: human oral; feature: human-associated habitat; material: dental | place: China | collected 2123 ... | reverse complement strand
CGGGTCCAGCCCGGGCCCGCGGGCACCGCCGTCCCCCGCTGGTGGGCGGTGGCCGCGGCGCGAGCACGGGAGTCGGCGGCCTCGTTCAGGGGATGACCGACGTGGCCGCGCACCCACTCGAAGCGCACCGCGCGCCCGGCCAGAGCGTCGTCGAGCGCCCTCATGAGGTCCTCGTTGAGGACCGGCCTGCCGTCGGCCTTGCGCCAGCCGCGCCGCTTCCAGCCCTTCCTCCACCTCGTCAGCGAGTTGATGACGTACTGGGAGTCGGCCTGGATGAGAAGATCCTCCTCCGTGCGCGCCGTCGCCCGCAGCAGCTCGAGCACGGCGGTGAGCTCGCCGCGGTTGTTGGTCGACTCCGGCCAGCCGCCCGCCGCCCAGCAGCCCTCGTCCACGTACCAGGCCCAGCCGGCGGGCCCGGGGTTCCCCAGGGCGGAGCCGTCCGCCGCAGCAATGATCGTCATGGGCGCACCCTACCGGGCAGGGGAGACGGCGCGGGGGTGCGATGCGGCGCGTCAGCCCGCCAGGCCCGGCAGGAGGTCCTTCAGGCCGGCGGCCAGCATGCCGACAGCGATCGCGGCCAGAATCATGCCCATGAGACGAGTCATGATGGTGCGCAGCGTCATCGACATGTGATGGCCGATCGCACCGGAGAAGTGGAGCACGAGCCCCAGGATCGCCAGGACGACGGCCAGCGCGAGCGCCACCATGACCTTACCGGCCGCGCTCTCCCCCTGGGAGAACATGACGATAATGGTCGTGATCGTGCCGGGGCCGACGAGTATCGGGAAGGTCATGGGGTAGAAGGAGACGTCCGCGCCCCCGGCGCGCTCGGTCGCACGATCCCTCTCCGCCGAGGTGCCCTCGTGAGCACTCGCCCCGCGCCCGCTGAGCATGCCCAGCGCGATCATGAGCAGGACGAGCCCCCCGGCGACCCGGAAGTCGTCCACGGTGATGTCGAAGAATCTCAGGAGCGTGCTGCCGGCCACCGCCACCACCGCGCACATGATCGCGCTGAGGACAACGGTGCGCCAAGCGGTCCGACGTTGCTGGGCGGCCTCCTGACCGGCCGTCAGGCCCAGGAACAGGGGAAGGTTGACGAAGGGATTCATGATGGCGAAGAAGGCGCCGAGCGCCTTGACGAGCAGAGCCGTGTCCGTGGGGAGGTCCATGAGCAACATCATGCCCCGCGCGCCCCGGTCGCGAGGACCGGGGCGCGGACCCCGAATCGCATCGGGAAGAGGCTCCTCAGATTCAGTGATGCGTTTCACGGCTCGGGCGTGAAGACGTAGAGTAGCCCCAGCCGGGCAACGGTTGCCCGGGCACGACCCGAACCCGAGGACTCCCATGACCTCCATCCCAGCCCTCCTCGCCGGCTCGGCGGGCTCCACGCTCATCGACGCCCGCTGGTACGACTACTTCCCGATCGTCGTCTACTTCGCCTTCGTCATCGGCGTCGGATTCATGGCCAGGCGCAAGGCCGCCTCCTCCGACGAGTTCCTCACCTCCGGGCGCTCACTGCCCGCCTGGGTCACCGGCATCGCCTTCGTGTCGGCCAACCTGGGCGCCGTGGAGATCATGGGCATGTCCGCCAACGGGGCGCAGTACGGCCTGCCGACCTTCCACTACTTCTGGATCGGCGCGATCCCGGCCATGATCTTCCTCGGCCTGGTCATGATGCCCTTCTACTACGGCTCGAAGGTCCGCTCGGTCCCGGAGTTCATGTTCCGCCGCTACGGGACCGCGGCCCACCTGATCAACGCCCTCTCCTTCGCCCTGGCGCAGCTGCTCATCGCGGGCGTCAACCTCTACCTGCTGGGCTCGATCGTCCAGAGGCTGCTGGGGTGGCCCTTGTGGGTGGCGCTCATCGTGGCCGCCATCATCGTGTTCTCCTACATCACCCTCGGCGGACTGTCCGCGGCGATCTACAACGAGGTCCTGCAGTTCTTCGTCATCGTCGCCGCCCTGCTGCCCCTGACGCTCGTCGGACTGCACCGGGTCGGGGGCTGGAGAGGCCTGACGAATTCGATCATCACCGATGCCACTGCGCACGGCGCGGGCGCCTACGCCGACCCCGACGCCCAGCTGCACTCCTGGCCCGGTGTGCTGCTGTCGGGCTTCAGCTCCTCGACGCTGTCGGTCGTCGGCATCGTCTTCGGCCTCGGCTTCGTCCTGTCCTTCGGCTACTGGACGACCAACTTCGTCGAGGTCCAGCGCGCCATGGCGGCCGATTCCATCTCCTCGGCGCGCTCGGCGCCCATCGTGGGCACATTCGCCAAGATGCTCGTGCCGTTCCTCGTCATCGTCCCCGGCATGGTGGCGGCGGTGCTCGTCAATGAGATCCATGAGCTCAAGCTCGGCACGCTGGCCGGGGCCGAGTCCTCGATCGGGGACATCAAGTACAACGACGCCGTCCTGCTCCTCATGCGCGACGTCCTGCCCAACGGCCTGCTGGGCCTGGCGATCACCGGCCTGCTGGCCTCCTTCATGGCCGGTATGGCGGCCAATATCTCGGCCTTCAACACGGTCTTCACCGTCGACCTCTACCAGCGCTACATCAACAAGGACGCCGATGACGCCCGCTATCTGCGCATCGGGCACATCGCCACCGGCGCGGCGACGGTCATCGCGATCTTCACGGCGCTGATCGCCTCGACCTACTCCAATCTCATGGACTACCTCCAGCAGCTCTTCTCCATGTTCAACGCGCCCCTGTTCGCCACCTTCATCCTCGGCATGTTCTGGAAGCGCGCGACGAACCACGGCGGTTGGGCGGGCCTGACGGCCGGAACGCTCGCGGCGCTGGTCGTCAACATCCTCAACTGGGGCCACGTCGTCAGCTTCCCCGGGCAGGGGGCCGCCTTCCTCGCCGCGGGCATCGCCTTCACCGTCGATATCGTGGTGACGATCGCGGTCTCCCTCATGACGACGCCACGCCCGGACGCCCACCTCAAGGGCTTCGTCTACTCGCTGACGCCCGCGTCCGAGCGACGCGATCCAGCGGCCGGCGAACTGGCCTGGTTCCGCCGTCCCGTACCGCTGGCGATCCTGTCCGGCGGCCTCGTCGTCCTGCTCAACCTCATCTTCCACTGATCGGAGCCCACCATGAAAGCACGTACTCGCTCCCTGGCGGACATCCGCGTCGTCATCGGTGCCGCCCTGGGCCTGATCGGCCTGTTCCTGCTCGTCTGCTCGGCCTTCCTCAACGGCCCCGACGAGATGGCCAAGACCGGGGACGTCAACGCCAACCTGTGGTCCGGCCTGGGCCTGGTCGTCATCGCCGCTCTCATGACCCTGTGGTGGGTGGTGAGCCCGGGCGGGGAGTCCGGTGACGAGGTCGCCGTCGCCCCCTCGGAGGACGAGGGCGAGCGGAGCAATTCGCACTGAGTCCTGCGGCGTCCTGGAGCGCGCTGCGGCGCCGGGGGCGCCTCGGGGCCCCCGATCCGACGGCCGGCGCCGAGCCAGCGGCACCCACCGGCATGGGAACAACCGCGCGGGAGGGGCGCCCACCATGGGTGGGCGCCCCTCCCGCATTCAGTTCGGTTGAGTCGGCTCAGGCGTCGAGGTCCGTCTCAAGCAGGGACTTGAGCTCGCCGAGCGCGGTCTCGGCGCCATCGGCGTCCGAGGCCAGGGTGACGACGTCACCGAAGCCGGCGCCGAGCGTCATGACGCCCAGGATGGAGGAGGCGTCGACGGGGGCTCCGCCCTCCTTGGCAATGGTGACGGGAACGCCCTTCTCGGCGACTGCCTTGACGAAGGTGGCGGCGGGACGAGCGTGGAGGCCGACCTTGGAGGCGATGGTGGCGGTGACCTGGGCCATGGAGTTGCTCCTAACGGGGATGGAACCGACGGCGATGGTGCGGCATCTGCGCCTCCGCGCCGATGCGGGAGACCAGCCGGCGGCTGATTGCGCCTTCACACTACCCGACTTCCGCGGCCCGTGGCGCTTGACCGAGGAACAATGACTCGCGAACGGCGGAGCAGCCCCTCATGAGGCTCCCCGCCCCGCGAGCGGGGCGGGGAGGACGAGGAGCCCGGCGCGGCGGGCCGAGGCGTCGGGGCGTCACTCGCGGGTCGAGGTCTCGAACAGGAGATTGATCTGCTCGTTGGCCCTGCTCAGCGCGGAGGCCGGAACCCGGTTGGAGTACACGTCCTCCATGGCGGGGGTCATGATCGCGGTGATATCCGCCCCGAAATAGGACAGGGGGAAGAAGAACGTGCTTCTCCTCTCGACGTGCCCGGTGAAGGCCGAGGTCGACAGACCCGTCTCCTCGAGGACCTTGACGGCCTTATCAGTGGAGGAGGCCACGGCGGGGAAGACCACGCCGTAGGAGGCGACGATGTCCTGAGCCTCGGCGCTGCCCAGCCAGGTCACCCACGCGGCGGCGTTCTCGATGTTGTCGGACTGCTTGGCGACGGAGTCGGCCAGGCCGTTGAACATGGAGGCGCTCGTCCCATTCGGGCCGATCGGGGTGGGGGTGATGCCCACGCTGATATCCAGCTTGGCGAAGGCGTTGAGCTTCCAGTCGCCCTGGCAGGTCAGGGCGATCGACCCCGAGCCGAGCATGGCGTCCGTGCTCGTGGTCGACGAGAAGGCGCCGTAGGGGTTCATGTAGCCCTTGTCGACCAGGCCGAAGTACCAGTCGATGACCCTCTGGAAGTCCGGGTCGTCGTACCGGTAGCGGGTTCCCCAGGTGGTCGTGTCCATGTAGGACCAGTCGCCGACGGTGGCGGCGAAGGGGCTCCACTGGGTCTGGCCGTCCCCGGCGCCGCCGTCCTGGATGCCGATGCCGTAGACCGCGATGTGGTCCTTGTCGAAGCCGGGCTCGTCCCCGCGCACGCCGTTGACATCGACGGTGAGTCGGGCCAGCGCCCTCTCGAAGGTCCCGCCGTCCTCGGGGTTCCACTCCAGGGAGGCCATGTCCCTGTCGGTCAGACCGGCCTCGGCGACCATGTCCTTGTTGTAGAACATCGCCTCGGTGTCCCAGTCCTTGGGGCAGCCGTACTGATGACCGTCCTCGCCCTTCCACAGGTCGATGAGGCCCTCCTGGAAAGCGGACTCATCGACGCCGGCCCAGGCGGCCTGCTCCTCCAGGGGCACCAGGACATCCAGATCGACGAACTGGGCGAACTTGGAGACGTGGTCGGCGAAGGCGTCGGGTCCGACGCCGGCGATGAATCCGGCGGTCAGCTTGGTCCAGTAGTCGTCCCAGGCGATCTGGGTGATGTTGACGTGAATGCCGGTGGCCTCCTCGAAGGCGTTCGCGCAGGCCTGGTACGCCGGCAGCTGGTCGGCGTCCCACAGCCAGTACTCCACGGCCCTGGAGGTCTGCGACGGCGCGGTCGTGCTGGAGGAGCACGCGGCCAGCGCGGCGCCGGCGGCGCCGATGCCTAGCGCCGCCAGGGCGCCGCGGCGGCTCATGGGGGTCTGTCGGAGAAGGTGCTTGTTCATCATCGTGAGCCTCACTTGATCCCGGTGAAACCGATGGAGTTGACGATGCGCTTGGCCGAGACCATGAAGAGCAGGAGCATGGGCAGGGCGGCGACGAGGGTGGCGGCCATGAGCCCGGACCAGTCGGGGCCGGACGACGGCGTCTGGGACTTGAAGACCGCCAGGGCCACGGTGAGCACCCGTGAGGAGTCCGTGTAGGAGACCATGAGCGGCCAGAAGTAGTCGTTCCAGGCGGTGATGTAGGTTCAGGATCGCCAGGGTGGTGACCGGGGCCTTGGCCATGGGCAGGATGAGCTGGAAGAAGACGCGCGCCTTGCTGGCCCCGTCCAGCAGAGCGGCCTCCTCGAGTTCGCGCGGGATGTTCATGAAGAACTGGCGCAGGAAGAAGACCGCGAAGGGCGTCATGAGCATGGTCGGCAGGGCGACGCCCATCAGGTTGTCCACCAGGCCCAGCTGCTTGACCAGGACGAAGTTGGGCAGCAGGGTGAAGATGCTCGGCACCATGAGGGAGCCCAGGAAGACTCCGAAGACGGCGTCCCGTCCCCGCCAGCGCAGGCGGGAGAAGGAGTAGGCGGCCATGGCGCAGAAGAAGACCTGGCCGGCCGTGACCAGGGTGGCCACGATGATGGAGTTGCGCAAGTAGAGCCAGAAGCTCATGGCGGCCCCGGCGCCGCCGTCGGCGATACTGTCCTCGACGGACTGCAGCCCGAAGACGCGCTCGAAGCCGCGCAGGTTGACGTCCACGGGCAGGAGGGAGGCCGGGTGATCGGACAGTCCCGCGTTGGAGGACAGTGCGGTGCGAAGCACCCAGTAGAAGGGCAGGAGGGTCACCAGGATGATGAGGATCATGGCGGTCCAGGCCAGGATCCTGCCTACGGTGGGACGGCGTCCGGGCTGCTGGGAACCGGACGCCGGCGCGGCAGCAGCTGTCGCAGTCGTCGTCGAGGTCGTGGCGGTTGCGCTCGTCGTGCTCATGGTGATTCTCCTCAGTCCAGATCCGTCTCGCCGGCCCGCATGAGCCGGTACTGCACAGCGGTGATGGCCGCCAGGATGATGAGCAGTCCCACGGCGATGGCCGAGGCGTAGCCGAACTGGAAGCGGCCGAATGCCAGGTCGTAGATGTAGTACTGGAGCACCCGGGTGGCGTTGACGGGACCGCCCTGAGTGGTCACCGAAACGGTGTCGAAGACCTGGAAGGAGCCGATCATCGTCATGATGAGGACCAGCGCGAGAATCGGGCGCAGCAGGGGGATGGTGATCCGCCAGAACATGGTCCACTCGCTGGCGCCGTCGATCTTGCCGGCCTCGTAGACCGTGTTCGGAATGGCCTGGAGCCCGGCGAAGATGAGCAGGGCGGTGTAGCCCATGTGCCGCCACACGTTGATGAGCGCGATGGTGGGGATCGCCAGGGTCGAGGAGAAGAAGTTGACCGACTCGCCGGTGAGGGCCTCGATCACCTGGTTGGACACCCCGAGGGTGGCGTCCAGGAGCCACAGCCACAGCATGGCGACGACCACGTTCGACACCAGGTAGGGGGTCAGCACGATCGAGCGCACGAAGGTGGACTGGGTGAGCCTCTGCATGAGGACCGCGATGGCCAGGGCGAGAAGCGTCTGCAGCCCGATATTGATGACGACGTACTCCAGAGTCACTCGGACGGCGTTCCAGAAGGTGTCGTCCCGGACCATGCGCTTGTAGTTGTCGATGCCGGTGAAGGTCTCGGGGGTGAGCAGGTTGTACTCGGTGAAGGACAGGTAGATGCCGCGTACGAGCGGCCAGATGTAGAAGGCGACGAGGCCGATCGTCGCGGGCAGGATGAAGGCCGGGCCGAGTATCCGGTCGTCCTTCGGTCGCCGGCGTGGAGCCGCCGGAGTGAATGCGGACATCTGTGGTGTGTCTCCTTCGTCATTGATGGAGGTGCGGGTGGATGGGTCGGCAGGAGCGCCGGAGGGGTGTTCGAGAGGAGCGCCGAGCCGGGACGGGCGACGCGAGGGCGAGGAGCGGGGCGGGAGCCGCTGCGGACGGCTCGGTGCCGTCGGGGCGGATCAGGCCGTGCCGACCGCGGTGACGCGCACGAGCAGCAGGTGGTCGGGATGGATGACCGGCAGGCTGAGCCCGGTGGCCGTCAGGTACGAGCCGGGCAGGGTGATGCCCTCGGGCCGGATCCAGTCGGCCGAGTACCGGAGGCCCTCGTAGGCGGGAACCGCGAGACGCACGCGATAGGTGCGCTCGGGGTCCAGGCCGGGCAGCGGTCGGGGCGCCCCGGGCCAGGTCGTGGCCTGGGCGAGGGCCGTGAGCTGGTAGAGCGAGTCTCCCCGATCGGGGGCGACGACGCCCTGGATGCGCACGGCGTCGTCCTCGTCGACATCGGCGTGCACGACCTCGCCGGTGTGCAGCAGGGAGCGCAGCTCCTTGTGGAGGGCGATGAGGGCGGCCAGGGCGCTCTTGTCCTCCTCGGTGGCCGACAGCAGGTCCCACTCGACTCCCATGTGGCCCCACAGAGCCTGACCTGCGCGGAAGGACAGGTCGAGGTTGCGCAGGGTCGTGTGATCGCGGCCGGAGCCGACGTGGGTGCCGACCAGCTCGGGCGGCAGCAGCATCATGGTGGCGCGGTTGATGTCCGCACGGTCGTGGGCGTCGTTGCAGTCCGAGGTCCACACGCGCTGGACCCGTTCCATGATCCCCAGGTCGATGCGCCCGCCGCCGCCGCAGCACGACTCGATCTCCAGATCCGGGAATCGCTCGTGCAGGGCGTCCAGGAGCCGGTAGAGGGCGAGGGTCTGATCGTGGACGGCCGGCGCCCCGTAGCGCGTGCCCGCCTCGGGGCTGACCGTCATATGCCCGGCGGCCAGGACCGTGGAGTTGTGGTCCCACTTGATGTAGGCGATGTCCAGAGCCTCGACGAGGGCGGCGACGGAGCCGTACAGGTAGTCCCACGCTCCCGGCGCCGTGAGGTCGAGGACCCTCTGACCCCGGTGCTCGACCGCCCCACCGGCGCCGTCGGACAGGATCCAGTCGGGATGGGCGCGGGCGAGCTCGGAGTCGCGGTTGATCATCTCCGGCTCGAACCACAGGCCCAGCTCCATGCCCAGGCCGCGCACGTGCTCGGCCAGCGGTTCCAGGCCGGCGGGCCAGGCCTCGGGCGAGACCCACCAGTCGCCCAGACCCGAGGTGTCGTCGCGCCGGGAGCCGAACCAGCCGTCGTCGATGACGAAGCGCTCGACGCCGATCCCGGCGGCCTCGTCGGCCAGCGCCGCGAGGGTGCCCGGGTCGTGGTTGAAGTAGACGGCCTCCCACACGTTGAGCAGCACCGGCCGTGGCCTCGAGGGGTGGGAGGGCAGGGCGCGCAGATGCGCGTGGGAGCGGGAGGCCAGAGCGTCCAGGCCCTCCCCCCAGGAGCCGACGAGCCACGGCGTGGTGTAGGACCGGCCGGGCGTCAGGACCACCTCGCCGGGGTGGAGAGCCTCGCCCGCGCCCAGGAGCCGATAGCCCTGGGACGGGTGAGCGGCCAAGGCACGGGTGTTGCCGGACCATGCCGGGTGCACGCCGTGGACACGACCGCGGCGCCAGCCGAAACCGGGGGTTCCCGCGATGAGCCAGGTGGCGGCGTCGTGCCCCGGACGCCCCTCCCAGGCCTCGCGCACCCTGGCGCCCGGGGCGAAGGGAGTGCGCACGAGACGGCGCTCGAAGCCGTGGTGGCCGGTCATGTCGAGCAGTTCGGTGGCCTCGGAGGGCACCGGCAGCAGCGGAGTGACCTCGTCCACCTCCAGCGGAGACGCACCGGCCCCGGCGACGTCGGTCACTCGTGCGCGCAGCCTCACCAGCCCGCTGGGCTCCAGGCGGATCTCGGTGAGAACCTCGATGCCGTGGACGGCGTCGGTGCCGCGCGAGACGACGACATCGGCCTCACCGCCCGGGCCCGTCTCCGCGGTCACCTCATGGAAGACCTCGCTGATGTGGGCGGAGAAGGCTGAGCCGTCCTGGCGGTGGACCAGGAGCGCGGGGCGGGCGGACCAGCCCAGGTGGGGCAGAGGCAGGACCGGCAGGTCGGGAGTGGTCCACGTCCGGTTCGCACCGGTCGTCATCCTCTGAGCGGCCCTCAGATCGCTCAGGACGGCGTCGCCGAGACTGTCGAGATCGCCGAGGTCGCACCCCCAGTGACGCACCACCGGGAAGCGATCGACCATGAGGTCGAGGACCAGGGAGGTGCCGCCCCGACGCAGATGGTGGAGCGGAGCCGTCATCGTACCGGCCGCGGCGGCGGCAGTGTCGGTGACGGTAGCAGGGGCGGTGTGCGAGTCGGTCATGGAGCTCCTCCGTGAACATCGGTCGCGTCCGGATCGGGGCGTCCCGGACGTGTCGCCGCGGGCCGCCGCAGTGCTCGCAGCGACCCGCGGCGGTGGGCTCGGAAGGAACCCTACACTATTTTTTATAGCAAAAAAAGATCGTCCGACTCGCTCCTCGGCCCGGACCTCAACTCGGGTCGTAGGGGGCCAGGACGACCTGGACCCTCTGGAGCTCCTTGACGTCGCCGTACCCGGTGGTGGCCAGGGTGCGGCGCAGCGCCCCCATCATGTTGAGAGTGCCGTCGGCGCGGTCGGAGGGGCCGTTGAGGATCTCGTCCATGGTGCCGACGGTGCCGACGAAGCTGCGATAACCGCGCGGCAGGCGCTCGTGGCGGGCCTCGACGCCCCAGTGATAACCCTCTCCGGGGGCCTCGGCCGCGCGGGCGAGAGCGGCGCCGAGCATGACGGCGTCGGCCCCGCAGGCGATCGCCTTGACGACATCGCCGGAGTTGCCCACCGAGCCGTCGGCGATGACGTGGACGTAGCGGCCGCCGGACTCGTCGAGGTAGTCGCGCCGGGCGGCGGCGACGTCGGCGACGGCGGTGGCCATGGGCATGTGCAGGCCCAGTACCTGCCGCACGGAGGAGGAGGCGCCCCCGCCCTGGCCGACGAGCACGCCGGCGGCACCGGTGCGCATGAGGTGGAGGGCGGCGGTGTAGGTGGTGGCCCCGCCGACGACGACGGGCACGTCGAGCTCGTAGATGAAGCGCCTGAGATCGAGGGGCTCGGAATTGCCCGAGACGTGCTCGGCGGAGACCACCGAGCCGCGGATGACGAGCAGGTCGACGCCGGCCTCCACGGCGGTGCGCCAGTGCCTCCGGGTCTGGGCGGGGCTGAGCCGTCCGGCGACGACGACGCCCGCCTGACCGATCCGGGCCAGGCGGGCGGCGATGAGCTCGGGGCGCACCGGGGCCCGGTAGACCTCCTGGAGGACGCGAGTGGCGTCCTCGGGAGCGGCGGCGCGGATGCGCTCCAGGGCCTCCGCGGGGTCCTCGTAGCGGGTCCACAGGCCCTCCAGGTCGAGCACGCCGATGCCGCCGAGTCGGCCGACGAGGATCGCCGTGTCGGGGCTCATCACCGAGTCCATGGGCGACGCCATGACGGGCAGATCGACGTGGTAGGCGTCGAGCTGCCAGCCCACGCGGACGTCGCGGACGTCCCGAGTGCGGCGAGCGGGGACGAGCGCGATGTCGTCGAAGGAGTAGGCGCGACGCGCCCGCTTGGAACGCCCGATCTCGATCTCTGAGGTCATGGCCCGATCGTAGTGCGCCCGGCGCAGCGCCGAGGAGGCGCCGGGCACGGGCATGATCGCGATACGGCCACCGGAGCGCCCCCGGCCCTGCGGAGCCGTGCCGACCGGCACGCGCGCACGAGGACCGCCGCGACGGAGACCGCCCGAACCGCCAACCGCCACCGGGGCGCCGGCGTCCCACCGGATCCGGATACGTGTCGGGGGGCGGTGGCACACTCGGGTCATGAGCTCCTCCGCATCACCTCATCCGGCGGCGCAGTCCCGGGCGCCCCTTCCGCACATCCCCTCGTCGTCGTGGGTCCGGGGCCCTCTGCTCGGCTTCGACACCGAGACCACGGGCGTGAACCCTCGCAGCGACCGGCTCGTGACCGCGGCCCTCGTGACGCGCGGACCGCTCGCCGCCGACGGCACGCGCTCGCAGCAGGTGCGGACCTGGCTGGCCGACCCCGGGGTGAGGATTCCCGCCGGTGCGGCAGCGGTGCACGGCATCACCACCGAGCGCGCCCGCGCAGAGGGGCGGCCGGCGGACGATGTGCTCGATGCGGTGGCGACCGCGCTGGCCACCGCCATGGGTGCGGGCACGCCGGTCGTGGTGTTCAACGGTTCCTTCGACCTCGCCCTCGTGGAGACCGAGCTGGCTCGGCACGCCCTGCCCACTGTGCGCGAGCGCCTGGGCCGCGATCTGGGCCCCGTGCTCGACCCGCTCGTGCTGGACCGCCGGGTCGACCGCTACCGCAGGGGCAAGCGCCGCCTGGGGGACCTGTGCGAGGTCTACGGCGTGAGCGCGGCGGAGTCCCTGCACACGGCCGAGGTGGACGTCATCGCGACCCTGGATGTCCTGGAGGCCATGGTGCAGGTCTACCCCGAACTGGCCAGGTTGAGCCGCGACGAACTCATCCCCTACCAGGCCGACGCCCACCGCCAGTGGGCCGAGTCCTTCAACGCGTGGCTGGCGAGGAAGAACCCCGAGCGCCCGGGAGCCGAGCTCGGCTGGCCCCTGCCCATCGGCGTGTGAGCGGGTCGGGATTCCCCGCGCTCATTCCCGCCCGGCGTAGTTGGGCGCCTCGACGGTCATCCTGACGTCGTGGGGATGGGACTCCTTGAGTCCCGCGCTCGTGATGCGCACGAACCGGCCCCGCTCCTTGAGCGCGTCGATCGTGCGGGCGCCCACGTAGAACATCGATTGGTGAAGGCCTCCCACCAGTTGGTAGACCACAGCCGCCAACGACCCCGAGTAGGGGACCTGTCCCTCGATGCCCTCGGGCACGATCTTGTCGTCACCGGTGACGTCGGCCTGGAAGTATCGATCCTTGGAGTAGGACGTGCGACCGCGCGAGCTCATGGCGCCCAGCGACCCCATGCCGCGGTAGCGCTTCCACTGCTTGCCGTTGACGAAGACCAGATCCCCCGGGGACTCGGTGCAGCCCGCCAGCAGGGAGCCGAGCATAACGGTGTCGGCACCCGCGACCAGCGCCTTGGCGATATCGCCGGAGTACTGCAGGCCGCCGTCGGCGATGAGCGGCACGCCCGCCGGCGTGCAGGCCCGAGCCGCCTCGTGGACGGCCGTGATCTGCGGGACGCCGACGCCCGCCACCACCCTGGTGGTGCAGATCGACCCCGGGCCCACGCCCACCTTGACGGCATCGACGCCCGCATCGATGAGGGCCTGAGCCCCCTCACGGGTGGCGACGTTGCCGCCGATGATCTGCACACTCGCGAAGGCGGGGTCCCGTTTGAGCCGAGCGATCATCTCCAGGGCGAGCCGAGCCCCGCCGTTGGCCGTGTCGACCACGATGACATCGACGCCGGCCTCGGCGAGCGCCCCGGCCCGATCCCAGGTGTCGCCCCAGTAGCCGACCGCCGCCCCCACGACGAGCCGCCCCTCCTCGTCCTTGGTCGCCAGGGGGTACTGCTCGGTCTTGACGAAGTCCTTGACGGTGATCAGACCCGTGAGGCGACCGGCGTCGTCGATGAGGGGAAGCTTCTCGATGCGATGCTCGGCCAGCAGCGCCTTGGCGTCCTCGCGCGAGACGCCGGTGGATCCGGTGATGAGGCTCCTCCGCGGCGTCATGCACTCGCGCACGGTCAGCGCGCTCCACTTCTCAGGCGGCACGAAGCGCAGGTCGCGGTTGGTGATGATGCCCAGCAGGTTGCCGTCGGAGTCGACGACGGGCAGGCCCGAGACCTTGTAGCGACCGCACAGCTCGTCGAGCTGGGAGATGGTGGCGTCCGGGCCCACCGTGACCGGGTCGGAGACCATGCCCGACTCGGAGCGCTTGACGAGCCGCACCTGCTGGGCCTGCTCCTCGATGGACAGATTGCGATGGAGGACGCCCATTCCGCCCTGACGGGCCATGGCGATCGCCATTCCGGACTCGGTAACGGTGTCCATCGCCGCACTCAGCAGGGGTGTGGCCAGTGAGATGCTCGCGGTCAGGCGCGAGGTCGTATCGACCTCGGACGGGATGACATCGGTGAGCCCGGGCAGCAGGAGAACATCGTCGTAAGTCAGTCCGGTGGGGGCAAACAGGTCGGGGCTGATGATCGAGTCGCTCACGCCACGAATGGTAGGGGCGCGCGGACATGAACGCATCTTGCAGCGTTGTTGCAGATAGATGAAAGCGCTCGACTGTGCCCATCGTGCGTCAGAGTCGACCTTATCGTGCGGAGACACCATCGGGGCCGTCTTGCAGGCAGAGATCGCTCGTATCCTACGAAAAAATGCCTCGCTCAGGTGCTTGATCTCACCACCACGATGTACCTAATGTTGTAGCGGACACAACGTGTCCGAGCGCTATTCGTGCACTCGCACGAGGAAGGGGCGTGATGGCAGGAAATGCTCGCCTCCCCAAACCCATCACGACGCTGTGGGAGTGGCAGTACCAGGGCGCCTGCATCGGTATGGACTCCATGCGGTTCTTCCATCCCGAGGGCGAGCGCGGCAGTTCGCGCCGAAAGCGCGACGATGACGCCAAGGCCGTGTGCCGCACCTGCCCCGTCATCATCGACTGCCGCAACCACGCCCTGGCCACTCATGAGCCCTACGGCGTCTGGGGCGGGATGACCGAGGAGGAGCGCCGCGCCTGGATCGACCGGGAGGAGAACGGACGCGGCACTCCAGTCGCCTGAGGCCTCGGAGCACGCACGGCCCCTCGCGCAGCACGGTCTCCCCTTCGCCCACCGGGCGCCATCGCCTCTGGACGACGAAGGTCGGCCGTGTTCCGTCGTGGCTCCACCGTGCCTTCGAGGGCCGTCGAGGCAATCATCAGGAGGCTCCCGGCCGCCCGGTATCCGGGCGGCCGGGAGCCGAGACGAAGGGGCGGTGCCGCCTGCCGGCGGCACCGCCCCTTGTCCTGCTAGCGGGAGTGATCGGATCGCACGCGAGTACGATTCGGGTCCCGGCTCACTTGGCGACGACGGCGAGGACGTCGCGCGCGGAGAGAATGAGGTAGTCCTCGCCCGCGTACGTGACCTCGGTGCCGCCGTACTTGGAGTAGATGACGAGGTCGCCCTCGGCGACATCGACCGGGACGCGCTTACCGGAGTCGTCGATGCGGCCGGGGCCCACGGCCACGACCTTGCCCTCCTGCGGCTTCTCCTTGGCGGTGTCCGGAATGACCAGGCCCGATGCGGTGGTCTGCTCGGCCTCGACCGTCTGCACGACGATCCGGTCCTCGAGCGGCTTGATGGAGACCGACATGTCGTCCTCCCCTTCTTCGCTTCTTTGGTATGCGGATGGTGTCTGAATCCGCGTCCTGGCGGTGCCGGTCCGCCGTCGCGGGGGTCGGCCCGTCAGCGCCGGGGCGCGTGCCGCGGGGCGGATGCGCTCCGCGTCTGACGAGGAATGTACGCGCGCGATTAGCACTCAGTCAACGCGAGTGCCAGGGAGGTCGGCGGGGTTCGCCCTGGGCGTTCAGGAGGACGTGCGGCGGGGGACGGCGGCGGCCGCAAGACACTGGCCGCCGCCGTCCGGCCACCGACCGATATCGATGATCTCGCGGACGGTCACTCGCGGTGCGCCCGCGTCCACGCCAGGGCGTCGTCCACGGTCGTCTCCCGCCCGCCCAGAACAGGGTCGCGTCTGGTGACCACGTCCCAGGCCGCCTTGATGGCGGCCGGGCGCTCGCGCAGCCAACTCATCCTCCACGTCCCGCGGTCGGCCGCGGCCTGGGTATCGCCCACACCACGAGCATCCAGACCCGCGGAGCGGCACACCGCCACCGCCCGGCTGACGTGGAAGTCCTGGGAGACCAGGAGAGCCTGGTCGACCCCGAAGATCCTGCGGGCGCGCACACAGGTGTCGTAGGTATCGAACCCGGCGTAGTCCAGTGCGATCGCCTCGGAGGGGACGCCCAGGCCCACCAGGTAGTCGCGCATGGCGGTGGGCTCGTCGTAGTCGACCCGGCTGTTGTCCCCCGAGACCAGAATGGCGTCCACCCGCCCCGACTCGTACAGACCGGCGGCGGTCTCGAGCCTGTACTTCAGCCACGGCGAGGGCTCCCCCGGAGCCCAGACCGATGCGCCCAGGACGATGGCGACCGGCGCCTCCGCCGTGTCGCCGTCCTCGCCGTAGTCGCTCACCCGGCCCGCGCTCGCCGCCAGGATCCACGCATTGGGCAGCACGAGGACGATGACGGCCAGGGCCGCGACCGCCCATGCCGCTCGGATCAACCAGACCCGGCGCGCACGTCGTGCACCTGCACTCATGAGGACCTCCTTCTCTCAGCGCCGTCGCTCTCAGCGCCACCGCGGAACGGCCGACCCGACTACGGTAATGCCGCGGCGGATGAGCCACGAGGGGGAGGGCTGCACCGGGCGCGAGGTCCCCGAGTCCATCTCGCTTCATCCACTGCTCCGCAGAGCGTCACGGGGCCTCAGCCACGGGGCCTCGCGGATCCCATGGAGCCCCCACCGATCTCCGCGGATCGAACGCGCGCGGATCGTTGTCATTCCCACGCGGCGCCTCATCCCATGTCGACTCGATGCATGCCATGATCGCTCGATGGACGCCTCGCATCTCGCTCCTCTGCTCACCCCCGAGGGCTGGGCGCTGCTGGCCGACCTGCCCCCCTACGACGAGTCCACCGCACTGGCGGTCGGAGAATCCCTGCGCGACCAGGGGCACTCCCCCGCACTCGTATCGGCCGCACTGACCCAGCAGCGGCTGCGCGGTCGCGCAGCCGCGAAGTTCGGCCCGTTCGCCTCCCGGATGCTCTTCACACCCGAGGGCCTGGAGCAGGCCACGCGCCTATCGGTCGCGGCCCACCACGCCGCCCGATACGAACGCGCCGGGGCGCGGCGCGTGGCCGACCTGGGCTGCGGCATCGGCGGGGACGCGATGGCACTGGCGGGCCTCGGGCTCGAGGTACTCGCCGTCGAGCGCGACGAGACGACCGCGGCGCTGGCGACAGTCAATCTCATGGCCTTCCCCGACGTCGAGGTGGTGTGCCACGACGCGCTCGACCTCGATCTGGCAGCGCGCGGTGTCGATGCCGTCTTCGCCGATCCGGCGCGACGGGCCGACGGGCGTCGCATCGCCGCCCCCGAGCGGTGGTCGCCGGCGCTCAGCCGGATCCTGGCATTGCGCGACGACGTGGAGGCGCTCGGCATCAAGGTAGCGCCGGGCATCGACCACGCGGCGCTCCCCGCCGACGCCCACGTGCAGTGGGTCAGCGTGGGCGGCGACGTCGTCGAAGCCGGCATCTGGTGCGGTCCGCTCGCCGTCGAGGGCCCCGGGCGCTCGGCTCTCATCCTGCCGACCGGGGAGGGCCCGCACGTCCCCGGAGCCCACCCGATCGCGCGCACGCTGCGCGACCCCGACTGCCACGACCCCTCGATGCCGCCCGTCCAGCTCGCGCCGCTGACCGGCGTCGAGGACCTGGGCGCCTACATCCACGAGCCGGACGGCGCGGTGATCCGCGCGGGACTCGTGGCGCACCTCGCCGAGCGGCTCGAGGCGACACCGGTGGGCGAGCGCATCGCCTATCTCAGCGGCGATCAGCTCCCCGACTCCGACCTGGCCCCGTTCGTGCGCTCGTGGCGGGTGAGCGAGGTACTGCCGCTGAGCCTGAAGTCTCTCAAGGCTCGTGTCCGTGAACGCGACATCGGCCGTCTGGATATCCACAAGCGCGGCGTACCGGTTGCGCCCGAGATCGTGCGCTCGGCCGTCCGCCCGAGCGGCGAGGCCCACGAGACCTGGATCATGACCCGGATCGGTTCTCCCGGGGAGCACGGGGAGCGCGCGCGCGGCGTGGTCGTCGTCGCGGAGCCCTGTCAGGCGGCCCCCCTGAGCACCGAGCCCGACGTCCCCGTATCCTAAGGCCCGCCCGTCGCGTCAAGCGTCCGATCACAGTCCCGGCCACCCCTGAACCATTGAGGAGCCGCCGTGAGCCCGTCTGCACGCCTCGTCCATCGTCAGCCCCTGCCCTTCGCCCATTCCGAGCGCTCCACACTCGGAGTGGAGTGGGAGCTCCAGCTGATCGACCGCGACAGCCTCGACCTGCGCCAGTGCGCGGCCGAGATCCTCCGAGCAGTGCGGCCCGACCCGCACATCCACGGCGAGATGATGCTCAACACCGTCGAGCTGGTATCGGGAGCGCGGCGCACCGTGGCTGAATGCCTGGAGGACATAGCGCTGGCCTTCGACCGGCTCCTGCCGGTGACCGAGCCTCTGCGCGTGGATCTGTCCAGCGCCGGCACCCACCCCTTCGCCGACCCCCTGGTGCAGAAGGTGACGGACACCGAGCGCTATGCGCGGCTGGTGGACCGCACGCGCCTGTGGGGGCATCAGATGCTCATCTTCGGCACCCACGTGCACGTCGGCCTGGAGGACCGGGCCAAGGCGCTGCCGATCCTGCGGGCGCTGCTGACCCGCACGGCCCACCTGCAGTGCCTGAGCGCGTCCTCGCCGTTCTGGGCGGGCCTGGACACCGGTTATGCCGACAACCGGGCGATGATGTTCCAGCAGCTGCCCACGGCGGGAGCGCCGCACCAGTTGGAGACCTGGGACGAACTCGAGGCCTACGCCGGGGACATGATCCACACCGGGGTCATCGAGGACTTCACCGAGGTCCGCTGGGACGTGCGGCCCTCGCCGCGCCTGGGCACGATCGAGGTACGGGCCTGCGACGCCGCCACCAATCTCACCGAACTGGCGGGCATCGCGGCGCTGACCCAGTGCCTGGTGGAGAGCTTCTCGCGGGCCCTGGATCGCGGCGAGGAACTGGACGCCATGCCGGCGTGGTACGTCGATGAGAACAAATGGCGCTCGGCCCGCTACGGCATGGACGCCATCCTCATCACCGACTCCCTCGGCAACGAGGAGCTGGTGACCGACACGGTGGAGCGGATGGTGACCGAGCTGGCGCCCGTGGCGGCGGACCTGGGATGCGAGGCCGAGCTGGAGGGAGTGCGGGCCACCCTGGAGGCGGGAGCCTCCTATCAGCGCCAGCTGGCGGCGGCGCGCGCCGGGGGCGGCAACGAGGCGGCGGTGCGGCTCCTGCTGGCCGAGCTGCGGGCCGGGCGCCCGCTGCGGCCCGATGAGGTGGCGTCGCTGGTGGCCTCGGGCTGACGCCCTGCTCATGCGGGCCGTGCGGTTCATGCGGGCCGTGCGGTTCATGCGAGGGCCCGGCGTCGTCGAGCGCGCGAACAAAGCGTCAGGCCGGCCCGATTCGCCGAGATCGGTTCACTTCCGCACCGAAATCGGTCGAACTCCGCCGCGAAATCGGTCCAGTTCCGCCGCGAGATCGGTCGAACTCCGCCTCGAAATCGGTTCACTTCCGCACCGAGATCGGTCCTGGCTGGGGTACGCCGTCTCTGACCCCACCCGGCCGGAAATCGGAACATCACATCAATCGGGCAACTGCACGCGATGCCTCTCAAGAACGGTTCCGCCAGTCCCGCCGATTCCGCTACTTCCATGCCCGTTTACTTCCATGCCCGTTGGCCTCGCCCGCTCTTCCGATCAGGACGGCTACACGCGAAGATTGCGCCTGGGAGTAAGGCTCCCTCATTGACGGAAAGCCTTTTCTAGTCATGTTCCTGAATTTCCTCAATATTCGTCGCAAATAGCTCATCAACTCCCATACGCACCAATGGGGGTCAGCGCACATGGGAGGAGCGAATCATCTACCGCGCAACGGTATTTCTTCAGAATTCCAGGGCTCTATTCACTACGAGTCACACCCCTGTATGCAATCCCCCGACTACTACGCAGCCGCGGGTGCGGACCCGCGCGGACGGATGATCGAGATGGTGGGCGTGGAGCTCGAGGACAGCCGCCTCCTAATCTTCCACGCGATGCGACTGACAACGAAGATGGCCGACGAACTCTGTATCGGGAAGGAGAACAGATGAGCGCCTATAGGACGAAGAGCGGCGCACACCTCACAGACGAGGATATCGAGCGCCTCGGAGAAGCGGCGGAGCGAGGCGAGGGCTCGCGGCAGGACGCGAAGCCAGCTCATACGGGAGGTACTTGAGCGCGCACTCGCCTGACCGGCAGACAGAGAGCCACGCGCACCGGTCGACAGCAACCGCATCAACCGATCTCGACGCGGAAGCGGACCGATTTCGACGCGGAGTACGACCGATCTCGGCGAAGGGGCGGAAGGCGTCAGGAGGCGACGGCGATGTCCAGGGGCATGCCCGAGTCGGGGGCGAAGCCCATGGGGCTGGGCTCCACGCCCGCCCGCACGGCTGCCGAGCCCAGGGCGGCGATCTGGGCGCCGTTGTCGGTGCAGAAGCGCAGAGGCGGCAGGCGCAGGGTGATGCCCGCGGCCTCGCAGCGCTCAGCGGCCAACTCGCGCAGACGGGAGTTGGCCGAGTAGCCGCCGCCCACCACAAGGGTGTCGCAGCCCGTATCCAGGCAGGCCTGAACGGCCTTGGCGGTCAGGGAGTCGTTGACGGCCTCGGAGAAGGCCGCGCACACGTCCGCGCCGGGAACCTGCTTCCCGGCATCCTCCAGGGACTCCACATAGCGGGCCACCGCGGTCTTGAGCCCGGAGAAGGAGAAGTCGTAGCGGTGGCGCTCCCTGTCCTTGGCGGCCGCCAGTCCGCGGGGGAAGCGGATCGCCTTGCGGTCCCCCTGCTGGGAGAGCCGGTCCACGTGCGGCCCGCCGGGGTAGGGCAGACCGAGCAGACGGCCGACCTTGTCGAAGGCCTCGCCCGCGGCGTCGTCGAGGGTGCCGCCCAGCTCGACGACGTCGGTGGCGATGTCCCCGATGCGCAGAAGATTGGAGTGGCCGCCGGAGACGATGAGCCCGATGAAGCGCTCGGGCAGGGGGCCGTCCACCAACTCATCGACCGCCAGGTGCCCGATGACGTGGTTGACGCCGTAGACGGGCCTGCCCAGCGAGGCGGCCAGCGCCTTGGCCGCTGAGATGCCGACAGTCAGGGAGCCGATGAGGCCGGGTCCGGCGCATACGGCGACGGCGTCGACCTCGCCCAGGTCCGCACCCGCGGCCTCCAGGGCGGCGTCGAGGGTGGGTATGAAGGACTCCAGGTGGGCGCGCGAGGCGATCTCGGGGATGATGCCGCCGAAGCGGGCGTACTCGTCCATGGAGGTGGCGGTGACGTCTGCCAGGAGCTCGCGGCCGCGCACGAGCGCCACGCCGGTCTCATCGCAGGTGGACTCGATGCCGAGAATCAAGGGGTCGCTCACGAGCGTCCAGCCTAGCGCGCCTACCGCAGGGAAGGATCGAGACAGCGCAGGAGTCCCGGACGGGCGCCCGGTCGCCCGGCATCCGACCGTCTCCGCCAGTTCCCTTCCACGTTCCACCGAGATCGGCCGGCCTCCGTACCGAGACTTGTTCGGGGATACCCGCCCGGGCCCACGGCTCCCAGGCGAGACGGAACATCAACGTACCTTTGTCATACGGACGTACCTTTCTCCCATTTCTCTGAGCTTTACCTTCAGAAGAGTGGGAGAAAGGTACGTCCGTGTTGGAAAAGCACGTTCACGTCACCAGCTGCCGTCGGCCTTGGCCGACAACCAAGACACGGCCCGGGACGCCAACCGGCACCGGACCCATGGAGCTTGCTGAGGCCTCGAAAAACCCTCGCCACGTCCCGTCCTCGGTCGAGAAGAGTTGGTTCCCACGCACTTCTGACGTGATCACCATGGTCGCACCTGACGCGGATCGCGTGATCTCGAGGTTCCTCAGCGCAGGCGAAGCGGGCCCAGCACCAAAAGCGCGCAGGAGCCGCGCAGGAGCGCCGCCTTCTCTCATGACAGCGGCGCCCGGCAGGCACTCGGCTGCCGCTCCGGACCGATCTCGACGCGAGTTTCGACCGATCTCGACGCGGAACCGGACCGATCTCGACGAAAGGGGCGCGGCCGTCTTACACAAGCGCCCAACCATGGGCCCGAGAGCGCTGCTCCCAGAACTCCCGGTAGGGGCCGGGCACATTGACGAGCTCCTCGTGCCGACCGCGCTGGGCCACCCGTCCGTCGTCGCCGAGAACGACCACCTGATCCGCCGCGGCGATCGTCTCGAGCTTGTGGGCGATGACGATGAGCGTCGAGGTGCGCCGCAGCTCCTCCATGGCGGCGACGATATTGGCCTCATTCTCCGCATCCAATGCACTGGTGGCCTCGTCGAGCAGCACGATCGGCGCGCGCTTGAGCAGCGCCCGGGCGATGGAGACGCGCTGGCGCTCACCGCCGGACAGGGCCCGGCCGCCCTCCCCCACCCGGGTATCCCAGCCGTGCGGCAGCCGATCGACGACCTCGGTGACGCCGGCGAGATCGGCCGCCCGGCGCACCTGCTCCTCAGTGGCGTTCGGATCGCCGACGCGGACATTGGCGGCCAGGGTGTCGTCGAAGAGATAGACGTCCTGGAAGACCATGGACAGCTGCTCCATGAGCTGCGCCGTCGGCATATCGCGCACATCGGTGCCGCCCACGCGCACAGTCCCGGAGTCGGCGTCCCAGAAGCGGGCGATGAGCCTGGCGATCGTCGTCTTGCCACTGCCGGAGGGACCCACGATCGCGCACATGCCGTGGGCGGGCACGCTCAGCGAGACCCCGTTCAGCACGGGCTCGCCGGCCCGATAGCCGAAGGCGACGTCGTCGAACTGGACGGCACCGGGAGCGGGCAGTGCGGCGGGCGTCTCGGGCTCGGCCATGAGCTCGGCGTCCATGACCGCATCGAGATGGTTCATCATCTGGCGGCGCTCCTCCATGGCCATCACCGAGGCGCCGATGTCGTCGAGCATGGTGGTGAAGCGCAGGCACATGCCGATGGTGGCCACCGCGGCGAGCGGCGCCATGGAGCCGCCCACGGCGAGCATCGCCGTCAGGACGATCATGGCGATGATGATGATCTGCGCCAGTGCACCGTTGACGACATTGCCCGCGGTCTCCCACCACAGGCTGCGCCTGGAGGCTCGAGCCCCATTGTCGAAGGCGGCCTTGAGACGGCCGTAGCGCGTGGTGGCCCGGCACGAGCGCAGAGCGCCCTGGCAGCGGGCGATCTCAACCACGCGGATGGCGAGCTCGCGCTCGGCGAGCTCGGAGATCGACTTGCCGTGGTCCAGCAGACGGCGCGCGCCGCGGATGAGCCCGGCGAACAGCGGAGCGGCGAGCGTGAGCAGCAGACCCAGGCGCCAGTCCCAGGCCCACGATCCGATACCGACGACGACGCAGCCGGCGATCGTGGAGGTGAGCGTGTACATGAAGTGGGCGGCGGACTCCCCCAGAGACACCATCTCCTGGCTGACGGCCCTCGACATGGTGCCGGCGGTCTCGGCCGTGAACCAGCGCAGGGGCAGCCGCGCTATCTGGTCGCCGACCGCATAATGAACGTCGTGCATGAAACCGAGTGCTCCGGACATGCTTTTGCGCTGGCCCTGGAACTCGGTGACGGCAGCGCCAACGGCGCAGGCGCCCAGAACCGCCAGCCAGCCGTCGAAGGACAGTCCCCAATGGGGCTCGCCGGTGGCCAGGGCGACCGAGGCGGGCAGCAGCGCCAGGAGTGCGAGGCCCGACACGACGCCATTGATTCCGCCCAGGATGAGGCCGGTCCGCGTCTGCTGCCACGAGGCCTCGGCCATGAGCCGGCGGAATCGGGACAGCAGGGAGCTCGAGGCCCCGCCGGGGCCCGTGGACGCAGAGGCCGGACGGGAGGCCCGAGGCCCGGCGCCCTCGGAGACATCGGCACCGACCGGGCGCGGCGCCGAGGATCTCAACACGTCGGCTTCGCGAGCGGTGTCCGCCCCACCTCCGGGGGCGTCGTCGTCCAGCGCACCGGACTGACGCAGCAGGGCGCGGTAATGGGGCTCGTCCAGCAGCTCCTCGTGACTGCCCGCGGCGACCACGCGCCCGCGCTCCATGACGGCGATGCGGTGAGCGCCGCGCACCGCGGCCGGGCGATGGGCGATGACCAGAACCGTGCGCCCCGCGACGAGGGCGCTCAGCGCCTCCTGGATCTCGGCCTCGGACTCGGGATCGGCCATGGCGGTGGCCTCGTCGAGCAGCAGAACAGGGGTGTCCAGCAGCACGGCCCTGGCGATGGCGATGCGCTGCTCCTGGCCGCCGGACAGGGCCGTGTCCCTTCCCAGGACGGTGTCGTAACCATCGGGAAGGGCCATGATCTCCTCATCGACATGGGCGACCCGGGCGGCATCGCGCACCTGCTCCAGGTCGGCGTCGGGACGTCCCAGCGCGATGTTCTCGCGCACCGTCGCGCCCAGCAGCTGGGCGTCCTGGAGGACGAAGGAGACCGTGGAGTAGAGCGTCTCCTCATCCATGTCGCGCAGATCCACCCCGCCGACGCGCACGGCGCCGGAGTCGGGGTCGGCGAAGCGGGCGATGAGGGTGGCCAGCGTCGACTTGCCCGAGCCCGAGGGGCCGAGCAGAGCGGTGACGGTGCCGGGCTCCAGGGTGAGCGAGGCCTCGTCAACGGCGAGGGTGTCCCCGTAGGAGAAGGAGACGCGGTCGATCTCGACGCGCGCCCGCTCGGGCCGCCGGGACTCCTCGGCCGTGGGCAGGACGGGGGTGTCGATGACCTCGCACAGTCGCAGAGCGGCGGCGCCGGCCATCTGGTAGGACCAGGAGATCGACGCGACGGTCAGGAGGGCGCCGGGCAGCACCAGGGCGATGAGGGTGGTGGCCAGGACCTCGGGCAGGGTGACGAGCCCGGCACTGATGAGCAGCGCCCCACCGCCCAGGTTGACCAGGAGCAGAACGGGGACCGAGACCCACGTGAAGGACAGGCAGGTCATGGTCACCAACGGCATCGCCCAGGCTCGGTAGAAGGCGGAGAAGTCGTCGGCCGCGTTGAGGTAGGCGGCATGGGCGCGCCCGACGCGCCCGAACGCCTTGACCACGCCGATGCCGGAGACGAACTCGACCATGGTGGAGGAGACGGCGGCCAGCTTGCGGTCCATCTCGACGGTCTTCTCATTCATGCCGCGCATGGAGAAGGAGTAGGTCAGTACGTACAGCAGGAGGGTTGACAGCGCCAGCAGGGTCAGGCGCCAGTCGATCCAGAAGGCGCAGGCGACGAGCGCCAGCGGGGTGACGATGGCATTGAGCTGCTCGACGGGGCCGTGGGCGATGACGGTGTGGACGGTGGTGGTGTCGTCCTGGACGGCCTTGCGGATCCGCCCGGAGGTGGACGCGGTGAACCAGGCCAGCGGGGCGCGGGAGATGCGCTGGACGATGTCGCGGCGCATCTGGTCCCGCAGGGAGAGGTCGGCCATATGGGTGATGATCAGGGCCACCATGTACAGGAGCAGGCGCGTGGAGTAGGCGCTGATGAGCATCATGACGACGGTGCGCACGCGCTGCGGGTCGGGGGCGGCGCCGGCGTTGTAGGCGTCCAGGAGGATGTCTCCGAGCCGGACCAGGGCGAGGTAGGGCGCGACGGCGAGGATGCCCGAGAGCAGGACCAGGACCTGCCCTATCCGCAACCGGGTGCGCACGGGCGCGCCGAGTCGCTTGATGGCCGCCTGGCCCTCACGGGAGCGCTTCTGCCTGGAGGCCTTGCTGTCCGAGATCTCCGAGCCGTTCGAGCCGCCTGGGCTGGTTGGGCTGGCTGGGCCGCCGTCGGATGCGGTGCGAGATTCCACTGATGCTGATGATTCCGCTGACTCTGTTCGCCTGGTTCGCCTGGTTCGCCTGCTCATCGAGCGCCTCAATCCAATGCCGAATCCAACACTGAATGACTTTCAGATCTGACGAAGGGCGACCTTACTCTTAGTGCTGCGCAGAGGGCAACCACCGTCCCCGCGCATTACGGTGGACCCATGACACGACTGGGCAATCCCACCGGGCCGAAGCCTCGATTCTCGCGCGCGGACGTCGTCGAGGCCGCCCTGGCCCTCGGAATAGCCGACTTCACCCTGACCGCTGTGGCCGGGCGCCTCGGGGTGGCCGTCTCCGGGCTGTACCGCACGATCTCCTCGCGCGAGGACCTCCTGGCCGCCTGCCTCGAACGGGTGGCGACTCAGATGGACCTCGCCCACCCGGGCACCACCTGGCAGGACGCGATACGCGCTCACGCCGAGAGCATGTGGAATCTGCTCGAGCAGTACCCGGGACTGGCCGGAGTGGTCGTGAGCGTGCCCTGGGCGCATCAACTCTTCGCCGGCCCCTTCGCCCAAGCGCACCAGAGCCTGGTCGACCGCGGCCTGGACCCCGAGGACGCCGGCGTCGTCCTCGACTTCGTGGGCAACACCGTCATCACCATGCACGCGCAGATCGAGGTCATGCGCTCCCCCATCGATCAGGCCGCACCATCACCCGGGGCAGCGGGCGAGAGGGGCGGGGACGACCAGGAGCGCCAGGCGAATCGGGCAAACCGCCCGACGGGGATGGAGGAGGCGAGTCGTTTCGCCTCCACTCGCACCCGCCCCATGCCCGCGGTCCTGACCCCCGATGAGAGCTGGATCCAGCGGGGCGGACTGGATCGGAAGATCGAGATCATCATCCGCGGCGTTGAAGCCTCGAGGTGAGGTGAAGCCTCGGGCTAGCCGCCCGAGGCCGCCGAACCAGTCGAGGCAGCCGAGGGCTTGGGGCCGGGCGAACTCAGGCGTGCGCCTTCTGCCCCTTCCACAGGGCGTGGCCCAGGTCGCGGTTCAAACGCGTGATGACCTCCAGCGGCACCGACTTGGGGCACACCGCGGCGCACTCGCCGATGTTCGTGCAGCCCCCGAAGCCCTCGGCATCGTGCTGGTTGAGCATGTTCACCACCCGGGCGAGGCGCTCGGGCTGGCCCTGCGGGAGCAGACCCAGATGCGAGATCTTCGCCCCGGTGAACAGCATGGCCGAGGCGTTCGGGCAGGCCGCCACACATGCGCCGCAGCCGATGCAGGCCGCGGCCTCGAAGGCGGCGTCGGCCTTCTCCTTCTGCACGGGCACCGAGTGGGCCTCGGGAGCGGCGCCGGTGTTGACCGAGATGTACCCCCCGGCCTGGACGACGCGGTCCAGGGCGGAGCGATCGACGATGAGGTCCTTGAGGATCGGGAAGCCCGCCGAGCGCCAGGGCTCGATGGTGATGGTGTCGCCGTCCTTGAAGGAGGGGTCCTCGGCCAGGTGGCGCATGTGCAGCTGGCACGTCGTCGAGCGGATCGGGCCGTGGGCCTGACCGTTGATGACCACGCCGCACTGGCCGCAGATGCCCTCGCGGCAGTCCGAGTCGAAGGCGACCGGCTCCTTGCCCTCGGCGAAGAGCTGCTCGTTGAGCAGGTCCAGGACCTCGAGGAAGCTCATGTGCTCCTCGATGCCGGACATCGGATACTCCTCGAAGTACCCCTCGGAGTTCTGGTTCTGCTGCCGCCAGATCTTGAGCTTGATGTTCACTTGTAACTCCGCTGCTTGAGCTCGATGTCCTTGTAGATGAGGTCCTCCCTGTGGAGGATCGGGGGCTGCCCCTCACCGCCCCACTCCCATGCGCCGACGTAGAGGAACTCGTCGTCGTGGCGCAGCGCCTCGCCCTCGGGAGTCTGGGACTCCCCGCGGAAGTGACCACCGCAGGACTCGCGACGATGCAGGGCGTCGATGCACATGAGCTCGGCGAGCTCGAAGAAGTCGAGCAGGCGGCCCGCCTTCTCCAGGGCCTGGTTGAGCTCGTCGGCCTTGCCCGTGATGCGGGCGTCGCGCCAGAACTCCTCCTTCAGGGCCCGGATCTGCTTGATGGCCTCGCGCAGACCGGCGTCCCGGCGCTCCATGCCGCAGTACTCCCACATGATGCGCCCGAGCGCCATGTGGAAGTCATCCACGCTGCGGGTGCCGCGCAGCGCCATGAGGCGCGCGATGCGCTCCTCGACACTGCGCTTGGCCTCGGCGATCTCGGGGGCGTTCGGATCCACCTTGCCCAGGCGGAGCATGTCGGCCAGGTAATCGTTCATGGTGTCCGGCAGGACGAAGTAGCCATCGGCCAGGCCCTGCATGAGGGCGGAGGCCCCCAAGCGGTTCGCGCCGTGGTCGGAGAAGTTGGCCTCGCCGCCCACGTACAGGCCGGGGACGTTGGACTCCAGGTCGTAATCGACCCACAGGCCGCCCATCGTGTAGTGGACCGCCGGGTAGATGCGCATCGGCACCTCGTAGGGGTCGTCGCCGGTGATGCGCTGGTACATCTCGAACAGGTTGCCGTACCGGGCGGAGACGGCGTCCTTGCCCAGACGCCCGATGGCCTCGGAGAAGTCGAGGTAGACGCCGCGGCGCATCATGCGCTCATTGCCGGATGCGTCCCGCTCCTTGATGGCCGGGCCGACGCCGCGTCCCTCGTCGCACATGTTCTTGGCCTGACGCGAGGCGATGTCGCGCGGCACCAGGTTGCCGAAGGCCGGGTAGATGCGCTCGAGGTAGTAGTCGCGGTCCTCCTCGGGGATGTCGCGCGGGTCCTTGTCGCAGTCCTCGGCCCTCCTGGGCACCCAGATGCGGCCATCGTTGCGCAGGGACTCGCTCATGAGGGTGAGCTTGGACTGGAAGTCCCCGGACTGCGGGATGCAGGTGGGGTGGATCTGCGTGTAGCAGGGGTTGGCGAAGTAGGCGCCCTTGCGGTGCGCGCGCCAGATGGCCGTGGCGTTGCAGCCCATGGCGTTGGTCGACAGGAAGAAGACGTTGCCGTAGCCGCCGGTGGCGAGGACGACGGCGTCGGCGGTGAAGGTCTCGATCTCGCCGGTGGCCATGTCGCGCGTGACGATGCCGCGAGCGCGGCCGTCGACGATGATCAGCTCGACCATCTCGTGGCGGCGGTACTCCTTGACCGTGCCGGCGTGGACCTGGCGCTCCAGGGCCTGGTAGGCGCCGATGAGGAGCTGCTGACCGGTCTGACCGCGGGCGTAGAAGGTGCGGGAGACCTGGACGCCTCCGAAGGAGCGGTTGTCGAGCAGGCCGCCGTACTCGCGGGCGAAGGGCACGCCCTGGGCGACGCACTGGTCGATGATGTTGGCGCTCACCTCGGCCAGGCGGTAGACGTTGTCCTCGCGGGCGCGGTAGTCGCCGCCCTTGACCGTGTCGTAGAAGAGGCGGTACGTGGAGTCGCCGTCGTTGCGGTAGTTCTTCGCGGCGTTGATGCCGCCCTGGGCGGCGATCGAGTGCGCCCGGCGGGCGGAGTCCTGGTAGAAGAAGCACTTGACGTTGTAGCCCTGCTCGCCCAGGGACGCGGCCGCGGCGCCGCCCGCCAGGCCGGAGCCGACGACGATGATGTCGAGCTTGCGGCGGTTGGCGGGGTTGACCAGCTTGGCCTCGAACTTGCGCTGCTCCCAGCGCCGGTCGATGGGAACGCTGTGGGGCGCCTTGGTGTCGGCGATCTTCTCGCCCTCGTAGTACAGGCCGTCGATGAGTTCAGTCATGATCGTTCACTCTCAGTGGGAAAGGACGATGCCGGCCTCGGCGGCCTTGATCGCATAGTCGGCGGCGCCCATGGGCTCCGGCACCCAGCCGAAGAGGATCGCCGTGGGCACGCACATGAAGGCGACGAACACCCCGAAGGCGACCACGAATGCGATGAGCCGGACGAAGGGAACGGTGTTGCCGCGAGTGGCGCCCAAGGTCTGCAGAGCGGACCACACGCCGTGCCACAGGTGCAGGCACAGGGCGGCGAGCGCGACGAGGTAGATGAGGTAGACCCACCACAGCTGGAAGCCGTACCACATGTTCATATAGGCGCGGCCGTGCTCGTAGTGACCGCCGGGCGTGATCGTCAAGGTGGTGAACTGCAGGATGTGCCAGATGATGAACAGCAGCAGGATGACGCCGCCCCAGCGCATGGTGCGCATGGCGTAGCGGGATGCGAAGTAATCGGCGCCCGGCTTCTTCACGGCGTACTTGTCAGTGCCGCGCGCCTTCTTGTTACGGGCCCACAGGTGGAAGGCACTGCCGGCGTGAGCCAGCAGGCAGGCCATGAGCGCTGCGCGCAGCAGCCACAGAACACCGCTGGGGGGAAGAATCGGCACGAGCAGCTGGCGCAGGAAGTAGGCGTAGTGGTCGTAGGCGATCTCGCCCTCGAAGTAATGGGTGTTGCCGTAGGCGTGGAAGAGGACGAACACCAGGAAGAACAGGCCCGACCAGGCCATCAGGCGCTTCATGAAGACCGTCGTCGTATAGGCGGTCCTCTTCTTGGAGGGAACAGACGTTTTGACCACGAGTACAGGTTAACGAAAACCGTCCAGTCAATGGTCCCGGTTCCCGCGGGCTGCTCGAGGCCATCGGCGAGAAGGCGCTCTATAACAACGAAAGAGCCCTGTCGGCCGCTGTCGTCGAGAGGGAATCGAGACCCGGTTGCGCGTCTCTGGAGGGCCGTACGATCCACCATTTCGTGACGCGCTAGTCAGACAAATAACGACGACGCCGGAGGGCGGCTGCCGCCGGTGGGCCACCGGTCGGCCGCAGAACAGTTGCCGATCGGCCGCCGGTCAGTCGCTGATCAGTCCCCGGGGCCTCGACGCCTCATCCGGCCGCCCCGGAGATCGGCGTCCACCGCCTCCGCCCCCACGGGTCCCACAGGGCCTGCGAGCTCTGCAGGACCCGCCGGCCCTGGAGCGCAATGCGCGCCAATATCGACGCGCATGACGAGCGCATCCTCCACAGGCGCGAGGTAGTAGCGACGCCGCCTGCCGATCGGGACGAAGCCGTGGCGGCGGTAGAGCGCCTGGGCGCCCGTGTTGGAGACGCGCACTTCCAGCAGGACGGCGCCGCAGCCCGCCTGCCGAGCACGCCCCACGAGACGGGTGAGCATGGCGGTCGCGACGCCCCGCCTGCGCGCCGCGGGGAGCGTCGCAATGGTCAGCAGATCGGCGTCGCCGGCGCCGTCGCCGAACCAGAGCCCGGCGTAGCCCAGGAGCTCTCCGCCAGGCGCATTGACACCGTCGAGCGCGCTATCCGCGCCCGCCCCGGCGCTCCCCCGCCCCGACATCCGCGGCATCCGTTCGGCAACGAGGTAGTACCGATCGGCCGCGGGGCCGGAGGCGGCCGCCAGCTCGGTGCGCAGCAGCGCCGGGCTCCAAGCCTCCGCGCCGAACAGGGCCTCCTCAGCCGCGGCGACGGCCGGCACATCGAGCCATCCCATGGGCCTGAGCACCGCATCGCCGGGCAGGGCGTCCCCCGCACCCTCGACGTCGGCAGACGCCCGTCCCGGCCCCTGGGCCGCTCCCGGCCCCTGATCCTCCCGATCCGGCGCGTCCGAGGAGGGCGCATCAGCCGAGTACGGCGGTTCGGAGGAATCGGGCGATACGGACGGACTGGACGAGCTGGGCGGATCGGACACTGTCACCGGACTCGCTTGCGCGCGGACGACACCTGCACGTCGGCGTGGCGCAGGTACAGAGGTTCGGCGGACAACGTCGCATCGGGCCCGGCATGGGCGAGCCGGGCCATGGCGATACGGACCTGGGCGCGGGCATCGCCGGAGATGGGGGCGAGACTCCGCCGGCCCTCCCCGATCTGCGGGTACAGCGCGGCGCCTGAGCCGGCCACGGCATCGACATCGCCCAGAGCGACCGCAGCCTCGGGGGTCAGGACCGCGGGCCCGTCCAAGCACTCGACGTCGTCCGCACCCCTGGCCCGGTAGCGAGCCGCATAGACCTCGTGGCGGCGGGCGTCCGTGGTCACGAGAACGGTGGCCCCCTCATCGGCGAGCTCATCGAGAGCCGCTCGGGCGACCGCATCCAGGCTGGGCACGCCGTGAACGGGAATGCCGCGGGCGCGGCCGAGCGCCCGAGCGGTCACAAGCCCGGCGCGCAGCCCGGTGAAGGGCGCAGGACCGGTAGCCGCCACCACGGCGTCCAGCCGGCGCTCCGCAACAGCCGGGCTGCTCAGAGCCTCGGCGAGCATGCCTCCCAGCGACTCCGCATGGCGACGGGATTCGGCCTGCTCGGCAAGGCTGAGCACGCTCAGGGTCGCATGCTCGGCGTCGAGGACCGCGTCTGCGACCAGGAGCTGGGAACCGTGGGAGGAGTCGATGGAGACGATGCGCACGGCCACAGCCTAGATGGTTGGTTCCGGCGGTGTGCGGGACGGGTTTTCGGGTGTCCGGCCACCGCCCCCTTATCGAGATCGACTTTTTCGAACGAGATCGACGGTGGCACCGTCGATCTCGTTCGAAAAAGTCGATCTCGACGCTCACTCTCACGGAGTCCGAGTCTGATCGGGCTCCTTCGCCTTCTGCGACTCGGGTCCCTCGCGCAAGGGCGCCATCACGCGCCGCTCGTGCACGAACGTGGTGGTGACGATGATCATGCCGATGACGAGGACTCCCAGGCCCGTGTACACGATGGCCATGTCCAGCGTGCGCGAGGTCTCCTGGGGCTCGGCCTTGTCAGTGTCGCTGACGTGATGCGTCCGGTCGTAAAGGACCTGGGCGTAGGCCGGCAGGCCGACCGGTCCGGACATACCCGCCATCGCCTGTTCGTCCAATGCGGTGACGACCTCGTCAACCAGGGCGTACCAGGCGTCACTCGCGGCGGGGTCCGCTGAATCCCCAGCATCCGCATAGTTCTCAGCATCAGCATCGCCAGCATCGCCGCGGCCGGCCGCCGTCGCCGGGCTCGCCGGGCTCGTCATATCGGTATCGGCCGTCCCCTCCGATGAGGACTGCGGTGAGGCCGCGGAAGGAGTCGCGCTGCCCATCGCCGCAGAAGGAGGCGCCGGTTGGCGCAGGACGATGGCCCGCTCGGGCAGAGCGGCCAGAGCAGCGGCGAGCTCGGCGTCCTGCTGCACCGCCCCGGACGGCTCGGAGCCGTCGGCATCGATCACGAGCACGCCGACCGGCCCCTCCGCGGTGGAGATGACGGCGACCCAGGTGGTCGTCGGGTCGGTGGGATCGTCCAGATCGGCGGCCTCCAGCACGCCCTCCGACCAGGTCTCGACGTTGACGGGGCTACTCACGGAGGCATCCTCGGAGGTCGCCTGACGAGCCACGTCCTGCCCTGCGCCGGCCGCCCACTCCTCGACCTGCTCCTGGAGCTGCCCTTGGACCTGCGAGGCCACCGCGGTCGATCCGGGGTCCGGCGCCGAGGTCTGCGCGAGCGCCCGCGGAACCGGCAGAAGGACGACGGCCAGCAGGAGAGCGCTCAGGCCCGGGAGCACGCGCATGAGCACCCGCCTCATACCTGGAGGCGGGTCAGGTCGACGCCGGTCCACCTGGGGCCGACCGCGGTGACGGTCACTGAACGTACTGAGCGCCGGGAGTCGTCCGCCTCGGTCAGGTCGGTCACGTCAGAGCCAGCTGAGTCGGCGGAGTCAGAGTCAACCGAGCCAGCACCGGAGGACTCACCCGGGGCCTCGGCCCCGCCCCCCACGAGGCCGCCGCGGGGCCGGGCGATGGTGATCTCAAGGCGATCCGCAGACAGCGCTTCAACCTTGTCCCGGCCCCACTCGACCAGGGTCACGGAATCGTCCATGGAGGAGTCCAGATCGAGGGCGTCGACCTCCTCCAAGGAGCTCAGACGATAGGCATCCACGTGAATGAGGTCCGGGCCGTCCGCCAGGGCCGGGTGAACGCGGGCGATGATGAATGTCGGGGAGGACACACGGCCCCGCACGCCCATGGCGGCGCCCACGCCCTGAGCGAGGGTGGTCTTGCCCGCTCCAAGATCACCGGAGAGCATGACGAGGTCACCCGCTCTCAGCAGGACGGCCAGACGGCCGCCCAGGGCCCGGGTCGACTCGGCGTCGGCGGTCTCGATCACCACCTCGCGGCGCTGCTCATCCAGATCATCCGGGGTCTGGCCGGTCATCACTCCTCCTGAGGCTCTGTCCTGCCCCCGACTGTAGCGGACCCCTGTTCTCGGGGTTCTCGGACGGGCTCGACAGAGGCGGGCGTATCAGAACCGTTAGCGCCGTCCCATCCGCGGCTGAGACTCACACGGGCTCACACGGGGAACCCGGGGTCCCAGGCGGGCGACGATCTCATAGCCGATGGTGCCGCAGACCTCGGCCCAGTCCTGGGCCGTCGGAGTGGCCGGATCGCCGTCGGCCGCCGTCGGATCGCCCCACAGCACGGCGACGTCGCCCGCCTCGGCCGGGGCGTCGACGTCGCCCGGCCCGAGGTCGATGACGATCTGGTCCATGCACACCTTGCCGACCACGCTCGTGCGCAGGCCGTTGACGGCGACGGGGCCGGCCGAGGCGGCCGCGCGCGGCAGGCCGTCTGCGTAGCCCAGAGGGACAAGACCGAGCCAGCGCTCGGTGGGCGCCCTCCAGGTGCCTCCGTAGGACACCGCCTCGCCCGCGGGCACGCGCTTGACCTGGATCAGGGGCGCCTCGAGGCGCATGACCGGATGCAGCCCCAGTTCGGCGGCGGTGGCCACGGACGGGTCGGGCGACAGCCCGTAAAGGCCTATGCCGACGCGCACCAGATCCAGATGGGTGGCGGGGTGCCACAGGAGCCCGCCGGTCGCAGCGAGGTGACGCACGCGCGGGCTCAGTCCAACGCCGCGCACGACCTGTTCGGCCTCGCGGAAGCGGGACAGGTGCTCCTCGGTCGAACCGGAGGCGGGCTCATCCGCGCGCGAGAGATGGGACCACAGGCCGACCACCTCGACGTCGCCGGCATCCCGGGCCTCGCGCGCGGCGACCGCCAGCGCCCGGAGATCCGCAGCGACGGCGCCGCCCCGGGACATGCCGGTATCGGCCTTGATATGGATGCGTGCCGGCCGCGCGCCGGGGCCGGCCGCGCGACTCGCCGCGGCTACCGCGGCGAGCTGGCCGACGGTGGACACCGTCAGGTCGAGGTCGGCGTCCAGCGCTGCGCGCAGCGC
>ERZ773004.270-NODE-270-length-34316-cov-4.642684_pt1 | contig 34316 bp, 34 predicted proteins | sample MGYA00580667_ERZ773004 | MGnify/ENA primary metagenome ERZ773004 (study PRJEB29015, sample SAMEA2737963) | human oral metagenome | biome: human oral; feature: human-associated habitat; material: dental | place: China | collected 2123 ... | reverse complement strand
GCAAAACCGTTAAAGTTACAGCAGAAACAACTTCCACTTACTTCTTCAACGATATCATTGTTAGTTTCTAAAAATGAAGTATCAACTAATTCACTTGCTTGGTCGTTTGTAATTAATCCTACTTTACGCCCTTTTTCATTTAAACGCTTCGCAACTTCCCATAGAAGACTAGTCTTCCCTGCTCCTAAAAATCCACCTACTAAAATTAAATCTGTTTTGTTTGTCATAATTCTTTTCTCCTCTAACTTTATTATATTATTTATTTAATTCATTTTGTCTTTTTAATGCTGGTTCTAGCACTTTAGTAAATAAATATCCAGCTAATACTCCACCAACTATTGGTCCAAGTATATAAACCCAGAAGAAGCCACCGCTAGCATCTGGAAATGCTGCTGATTTCCAACCAAAGGCCCATGCTACTAAACGAGGTGCGAAATCACGCGTTGGGTTCATACCAGCTTGAGTAATTGGTGCTAGTAAACACAATAATGATCCAACAGTTAAACCTATTTGTACAGGAGCCATATTATCGTTTGGTCTTCCTACATTAGCACCTTCTGTGAATAAGAATATAATTAAAACTAATAAAAACGTTCCTAGTGCTTCTGCAGTAAATGCCACTGGCATAGAAATGTTATACCCACCCGGTTGATTATAATACTCTCCAAACATTTTTGCTGTGGCAACTGATTCAAATGTTCCACGTACTATGTTCTTTTTGGCCTCAAACTGCGCTATCGATGAACTATAAATTCCATACATTACTAATGAACCTAGTAAGGCTCCGATAAATTGTCCTGCAATATACGTTGGTAATCTTCTAGCACTCATTCTCCCAGTAAGGACCATAGCTACTGATACCGCTGGATTAAAATGTGCATTACTTAAATTTCTAGTCATATATATACCAAAAGTTACCGCAAATGCCCATAACATACCAATTTGGAACAAACTCTGATGTGCATCATATAATACCGCTGCTGCCACAGAGCCTGTTCCAAAAAGAACTAATATAAATGAACCAATAACTTCCCCCAAGAAGTCATTTTTTAATGAATATTTCTCCATGAATATCCCCCTAATTTATTTCTATAAACATATTATATCAAAATTAAAACTATATTTTAATAACATTTTTTTAGAAAATCCTGTATTATAGGCATTTTAAAATCATATAAAAATACTTGACTTTATTTTAAAATTTCGCTATTATTCGCCAAATTTTTTACAAAGGACGAAAATGCAAAAAGAAACCCTCGCAACTCATTTTGGTTACGACTCCGTCGCCGGCTACGGCACGATGGCTGTTCCCATTTATCAAAGCACCGCGTTTAACTTCGGTTCTAGCAAAAAGGCCGCCGATCGTTTCGCGCTGCGTGATCTAGGACCTATTTATGGGCGTTTGACAAATCCTACTACTGATGTTTTTGAGGCGCGACTTGCGGCGCTGGAAGACGGCAAAGCCGCAATCGCGGTCTCTAGTGGGCAGGCGGCGATATTTTTTGCGGTGGCAAATTTAGCCGCGGCGGGCGAAAATATCATCATCGCCGAGAAAATTTACGGCGGCGCAACTACGCTTTTAGCGCACACGATCAAGCGTTTCGGCATCGAAGCTAGGGTTTTTGACTCCGAAACGGCAGATAATTTGGAAGGTTTAATCGACGATAAGACTAGAGCGATCTTTTTTGAGACGCTTTCAAATCCTCAAATTTCGGTTGCAAATACCGCTAAAATCGCTACAATCGCAAATAAGCACGGCGTAGTAACGATTGCGGATAACACGATCCCAAGTCCTGCGCTTTACAATCCGCTTGATGACGGCGCCGATGTCGTAATCCACAGCGCTAGCAAATACATAAGCGGGCAAGGTCTTAGCATCGCAGGTGCGATCGTTTCGGGCAAAGGATTAAATTCCAAACTCAAAGGCAATCCGCGTTACGCACATTTCAACGAGCCCGACGAGAGCTATCACGGCTTAGTTTATGCGGATTTAGTAGATAATTTCGACATTTACACGCTTAGGATTCGCTTGTCCCTGCTTCGCGATATTGGTGCGACGCTATCGCCGTTTAACGCGTTTCAGCTCATCCAGGGACTTGAAACACTGCCGCTTCGGATGCAAAAACACTCGCAAAACGCGCTAAAAATAGCAGAATTTTTGCAAAATCATCCGAAAGTAAAGCAGGTCAATTATCCGGGGCTTGCAAGCTCGCCATTTAATGCCGCGATTAAAGCGAAATTTAAAAACGGCTATGCAAGCAGTCTGATGAGTTTCATCGTAGATAGCGAAGAAACAGCGCTAAAAGCGGTTAGTAAGGTTAAAATTTTCTCCGTCGTAGCAAATATCGGCGATACGAAGTCGATCATCACTCATCCTGCGAGCACGACGCATTCGCAGCTAAACGAGGAGCAGCTAAACCGCGCTGGCGTGCCTGCGAGTCTAATCCGCTTAAGCGTGGGTATAGAGGACGCGAATGATTTAATTTCTGATCTTAGTGAGGCACTGAAATAATGGCACTTTTAAGCACAAAGGGCGTTTATGGGCTGGCTGCAATTTTGCAGATCGCCAAAGCTAGCGAAGTAGCGCCGATAAGTATAAAAGAGATCGCCGAGCGTACGGGAGTTTCTAAGAATTATTTGGAGCAAATTCTAAATACCCTTAGAAACGAAAAGCTAGTGTGTAGTATCAAAGGCAAAAACGGCGGCTATCACCTAGCCAGAGATGCTAGCGAGATTACTTTCGGTGAAATTTTTACCGCGCTTGAAAAGGATCTGCGGATGACTAGCATTCAGATGAGTGATCCCGGACTGCGGGCGTTTTTTGAGAAATTCGACGTCAAGCTAGCAGAGATATTTAACGAGCCTCTAAGCAGCTACGAGGAGATGATGGCGCGAAGCGTCCAGTATTTAAATTTCAGCATTTAAAGGAAAAATATGAAAATAGCAAACGATGTTACGGAGCTCATCGGCAATACTCCGTTAGTTAGAATCAATACGTTTGGCAAAAATGCCCTCATCCTAGCCAAGGCAGAATTTTTAAACCCAAGCCACTCGGTCAAGGATCGCATCGCGTGGCAGATCGTAAAAGACGCGCTAAGCTCAGGCAAAATCGATAAAAATAGCGTTTTGATAGAGCCTACCAGCGGAAACACGGGCGTGGGGCTTGCGATGATCGCGGCAAAGCTCGGTATGAAGCTCATTCTAACGATGCCAAGCTCGATGAGTATCGAGCGCCAAAAGCTCATCGCGGCATTCGGCGCCAAAATCGAGCTGACTGATCCGAAATTTGGAATGAAAGGCGCCGTGGATAGGGCAAATGAGCTGGCTGCGAGCACTCCAAATAGCTTCATCCCGAGCCAGTTTGATAACCCGAGCAATCCAAAGGCACATTTTCAAAGCACTGGACCTGAGATTTGGGAGCAAAGCGGCGGCAAGGTAGATATTTTAGTCGCGGGATTTGGCACCGGCGGCACGCTCAGCGGTACGGCGAAATTTTTAAAATCTAAAAATCCAAACCTAAAAGCCTACGGTGTGGAGCCCGCTAGCTCGCCACTTCTTACGTGCGGCAGTGCGGGCGGCCATAAAATCCAGGGCATCGGCGCAAATTTTATCCCTGATAATCTTGATAGAAGCGTCATTGACGGCTTTTTGAGCGTCGAAAACGACGATGCGTTCGCCGCGGCTAGACAGCTGGCGCAAAAAGAGGGCTTGCTCGTGGGTATCTCAAGCGGCGCGAACGTTTATGCTGCCGCACAGATCGCCGCCAAGGCTGAAAACAGGGGCAAAGTGGTCGTTACGATCCTCTGCGATACCGGCGAGAGGTACCTTTCTACCGAGCTTTTCAAATAGGCGGCGGTTTTGCGTGGGTGCGGCGTTAGCGCGGTAATTTTACGCATTTTACGCGGGCGCGCAGCTTCTCGAGATTAAATTTTACGCTGGCGCCGGAATTGGCGCGATGAGTTTTGCGCGATCGCGCGGGTTATTGCGACGATTGCCCGACTATATTTTACATTTTTCGCGTTACGTAGGCGCGAGAATTAATACATTTCTGCGGGGGCGAGGCGATAGTTGCGATGGTTGCGCGATGATTTTATGCAAGCATCGCGATTTTTAGCTTTGCTGATTTTGCGTTTATTGATTTGCTAATTTAGCGGCCATCGCCCGTCGCGAGATAAAATTTAGCCCCAAAATAGGGCTAGATTTTAAAATTTCATCTTGCACGCCAAGCTAATTGCGGGCGCGCTATGTATGACGGCGCGACCGCGCAACGCAGGGCATTAAATTTAAAGCCGCCTAGTCCGCCAAATCTGCGCGATCTGTACTCAGCAAAATTTTATATCGCTAACTCACGCGCGCGGCATAAAATTTTTAAAATCCTGTCTAAAATTTTAAAGCTCCTGCGCGCCGCAAATTTCAAGCCCGCGCTGTGCATAAATTCTAAACTCCGCTGTAAATAAAATTTCAAAATTCCGCCCTTTAAATTTAGCCGAATTTCAAAATTTAATCATAAAAACGCTATCATCGGGGCAAAATTTTTAAGGTTGCAAAATGAGTTTGAGCTTGAAATTTCGCCCCAAAAGCTTAGAGCAGATCGTGGGGCAGGGCAAGATCGTAGCGGTTTTTAAAAAATTCGTCGCCGCAGGCAGCATCCCGCACAGTATATTTTTCGGCGCCGCAGGCAGCGGCAAAACGACGATGGCGCGCGTGATCGCAAGCGAGCTGAACTACGATTTTTACGAGCTTGACGCCACGAGCCTGAAGGTCGAGGATATCCGCAAAATTCTATCCTCGCACGCCGGCTCGCTCATCAAGCCGCTCATTTTCATCGACGAGATCCACCGCCTCAGCAAGACGCAGCAGGAGGTGCTGCTCATCCCGATGGAGAACTACGCCGCGATCATCATCGGCGCGACGACGGAAAATCCGCAGTTCGTGCTAAGCAGCGGCATCCGCTCGCGCTCGATGATCTTTGAGTTTGAGCCGCTTAGCTACGAGGATTTGGAGGCGCTTTTAGCGCGGGTGCAGGGCGAGATCGGTTTTGAGATGGACGAGGAGGCGAAAAAATACCTGCTAAACTCCAGTAGCGGCGATGCAAGGAGTATGTTAAATTTGCTGGAATTTGCGCTTTTGGCAGACAGCGCCATTACGCTGGATACGCTTCGCACGCTGCGTGCAAATGCCGTGGCTGCGGGCGTTAGCAGCGACGACGTGCATTATGAGCTGGCAAGCGCGATGATAAAAAGCCTGCGCGGCAGCGACGCCGATGCCGCGCTGTATTACGTCGCGAGGCTGATAGATGCGGGCGAGAGCGCGGATTTTATCGCGCGCAGGATGGTGATCCTAGCCAGCGAGGACATCGGCAATGCCAATCCAAACGCCCTAAATATCGCCGCCAGCACGCTAACTGCCGTCAGCAAGATCGGCTACCCCGAGGCTCGCATTATCTTGGGGCAATGCGCGATCTATCTGGCGCACAGCCCCAAATCAAACGCCGCGTATTTGGGCATCAACGCCGCTTTGAAGTTCGTTCGCTCCGCTGCGCCGCTGCCTACGCCGCGCTATCTCATCAACTCGGACAAGCAGATCGCAGACTACAAATACCCGCACGACTTCGGCGGCTGGGTCGAGCAGGCCTATATGAGCGAGGCGGCGAAATTTTACGAAAGCAAGGGGATCGGCTTTGAAAAGACGCTGGATGAGTGGCTGGCGCGATTGCGCAGGGAAAAGATCGATATCAAGGAACGAGAATGAACTTCAGCAGCGTCCTAAAACTAATGAAGCAGCGCTACGACGCGGATGGCGAGTATCTATGGGATGAATATCCGAATTTCGCGGTTTTTCGTCACGCAGGAGGGAAGCGCAAGTGGTTTGCGCTTTTGATGCGCGGGCTTGCAAACGAAAAGCTTGATCGCGCACTTCCTGGCTCAAGCGATGTGATAAATTTAAAGATAAAGCCTGATTTGGCGGCAATTTTGCGTGACGGAAAAGGAATTTTTGCAGCCTATCATATGAATAAAAAGCACTGGATCAGCGTCTGCCTTGATGCGGTGCCACGCGAACAGATTGAGGATCTAATCGAGCAGAGCAGGGAGCTTACGAGGTAGAATTTGCGCCTGGGCTCGGTTTAAATTTGCGTGCGAAAGAGGCTAAATTTGAACCGAGAGCGCAAATTTTAACGGCTCACAGAGCTTAAATTTAAAAATATTCGCAAGGAGCGCGGATGAATGAGCAAAATTTGAAATATATCGCAAATTTAAAAGTGCAGGATGTGCCGTGGAGTAGGCTCACGACCGCTTACGGCAGGGCGAGCGAGTTTCCCAAAATTTTTGAGAAACTCGTGCGGGCAATCGAAGCTTGTGATGCGGCGCGCAGTTCGGGCGGTGAGCAAAATTTAGACAGAGTGTTAAATTCAACAACCGAGTCCAGCGCAGGGCAAAATTTAAAAAGCAAGCCCGGTTGCTGGCAAAATTCTATGGATGCAGCAAGATGCGGCGCGGCGCAAAATTCCATAAATTTAGCGCAAACGAGCGAGTCCAAATTTCAAAAGGCGGATAACGAGGCTGCGAAATTTAAAGCGGGCGGAGAGACGGAGCTTAAAACAGACGCGGCGAAGTGCGGCGAGGCGGAATTTAAGAGTGCCGATAGCGCGGCGATAAAATTTAAAGCGAGTGCGGCGAGTAAATTTAAAACGAGCGCGGCGAATAAGAGCTCGGATGCGAGCGAGCGGGAAGAATTTGATATTAAAGCCGCCCAGGGTGCGCTTAGCAAAATTTTTAACGAGATAGAACATCAAAGCTCGTTTTGGCACGCAACCCCTTTTGCGCTGCTGTTTTTGGCGCGTATCTTTATGCAAGCACGCGCTGCGGCGGGCAAAAAGAGAAACATTGCGGCGGGCAGAAACAGCGAAAACGAAAACTGCGAAAACGAAGCGGCAGGCATTATCGCGGCTCGGCTCGGCGGATTTTTTGCGTTTATGCTTGAGATTTGCGATGACGCCGATAAGATCTCGCACGCAGCGCCGCTGGCGAGCTTTTCGGATATGCTTGCGGAAAAATATCTGTGGCCGCAGAGCGATGAGGACGACGAGGAGCGCTGGGAGGAGTACTTTTACGACGATAAGCTATTTTACAGCCTCTATTTTTATTCGCGGGCGGTTTTGGACGCGACGGGAGTGGACTTTGCGCAGTTTAAGTCCAAGCCGGATGGCATTTAAGGCTACGCCGCCTCGCTCATTGGCTCTAAATTTAGGGCGACGGGGCGCGCTTTGGCGATATTTTGTTTAAATTTAGACTTCAAAATTTTAAAATTTCGCCCAAAAGTCGCGGCAGACGGAATTTGCAGATCGTCCATTTAAATTTAAAATTCGCTCGATTTTTGATCGACGGTATGGTTAAGGCTTTGGTATCGCTTTTAAATTTAGATAGCCGCGAAGCTTTAAATCCGCTTGCGGCGCGGCTTTTTATGTGGTTTTAAAAAGATACCACTTCGGCGCAATTTTTTCTATCATTATAAACTCGCTAGGGCTCATTTGCGGCAGGTCAGCTTCATCTTGCACCCGCAAAAAGCCCACGGAGTTATCGGTAATCCCGCCGATAAGTAGCATAAATCTTTTGCCCTCCGTCTCGGCGTGAGAGAGATGCAGGCTTTTGATCTCCGCCTTTGCGCGCTCGGACTCGCCGCCGGCGTAAAGCTCGTAAATTTTTTCAAATGCCGATAAGTTTTGTTTTCCAAACTCCATAAGCTCTTTATCGGGCGCTAAGATTAGCTTTAAATTTACGATATCCGCATCGGTTCTTTGCTCAAACTCCCGTTTTTGCGCCTCGTTAAATTTTTCATATTCGCTTACGATAGCCTCAATAATGGCGGTTTGCGCCAAAACTCGCACGGCGTAGATTCCGTCCTCCTTAGTATAGACGTAAAGATCGAAGTGCTTCTCTTTAGAGCCCAAAAATACGTGAAAAATCTCGCTAAATTCGTCGCTGCGTCCAAGCGGAGCAACCGTGATTTCGCTATAATTATCTGCCGCGTAGAATTTGCGCTTTAAATAGCTTCTCATCTCGCCTTTGAAATAAAGATTTTTATCGAAGTTTGCGTCGCTAAACAGCGAGCGGACAAGCTCCTCATTGGGGCTCGCGTTTAGGTTTAACGCACAGCTTGCGCAAAGTATGAGCGAGGCAAAAATTTTTGAAAATCCCGCTGTTTTAAAAAATCTGAATAAGCTCAAAATTTAACCTTTTGAAATTTTATAAATTTAAAAAGTCCATAAATTCTAGAAATTTCAAAATTTTGCAAATTTTAAAACTACGTAAATTTCGCCTTTTATAGGCTCGCCATCTCTTCAGCGCGCGCGAGAAGTTGCTTTGCGCCTTTTTCGATAAAAACGCGCGCGAGCTCCGCGCCTACGCTTCGGTATTGAGATTTTTGCGCGACGATGCTTTGACGGATACTCTCGCTGCCGTCGGGCAGGCCAACTATCGCGCTGATGTGGATATTTTCGCCGTCAAGGCGCGCGTTGATGCCGATCGGCACTTGGCAGCCGCCCTCCAAAACCCTAATGAAATCTCGCTCCACGGTCGTTTCGATGATAGCGCGCTCGTCTTTTAAAAATTCTATCGCGCGCAGGATTTGCGGCTCGTCCACCGCCTCGATGCCTAGCGCTCCTTGTCCCATCGCGGGGATCATCTGCGAGACTTCAAAGGGCGCTACGTGTCTCACTTCGGCGCGTAAATTTAGGCGGTTGATGCCCGCCATCGCCAAGATAATCGCATCGAATTCATCGTCCTTTAGCCTTCGCAAGCGGGTTTGGACATTGCCACGCAAGGAGATAACCTCTAAATCGGGGCGTATGCTAAGCAGCTGCATTTTGCGGCGAAGGCTCGTGGTACCGACTTTTGCGCCGCGGGGTAGCTCGTTAAATTTAGCGTATTTTTCGCTAATCATTGCATCGCGCACATCCTCGCGCGCGCAGATTGCAGCTAGCACGAGCCCCTGCGGAAACTCCACGGGCACGTCCTTTAGACTATGCACGGCGATGTGAGCTTCGCCGCGAAGCATGCTCTCCTCAAGCTCCTTTGTAAAAAGCCCCTTGCCGCCGATCTTTGCAAGCGGCGTGTCTAAAATTTTATCGCCTTTGGTTTTCATGCTTTTCAGCTGCGCTTGGATGCCACGGGCATTAAGTAGCGATGCGATGTGCTCGCTCTGCCACAGCGCAAGCACGCTGCCGCGTGTAGCGATGATCAAATTTTTCATTTTTCCTCTCCTATGCTTTTTCGAATCTCGATTTCGTTCTCTTCGATCACCTCTACGTCGATTACATCGTCACTTGTGCGGCTGCGTCGCCAAAATTTTCGCTCTTTTTTTTCGGAATTTTCGCTGCTAGCGTTAAATTTAGGCACGTCGCTGGTGACGCAGTAAAATGACGCGGTGATTATGCAAACGCCTAAAATATCGCCGAAAATGCCCGGTGCAATGAGAAAAACGCCGCCTACGACGAAGCCTACACCGCTTAAAATTTCTTTCGGCGAGATTTTCATTAGATTAAAAAAGCCCATCCACGAGCGGTTTGCTACGACGTATCCGCCTAAAATCGCGCTTATGACGATCTCCACCGCATACGCCGCAAAGCCGTTTGCGCTTACGAAATAATAGGTCGTAAATGCCTCAATTATCAGATATGGAACGATCAAAAGCCTAAACATATTTTTCCTTGAATTATCGCTTTAAGCCGCGCCTTTTTAAAGACGCTAAAATTTAATCGCGGATTTTAGCAAATTCCGTCTGAATTTTTAATGTATCGCAAGAGCCCCTCGCAGCCGCGCTTGATATCTGCGTAGCAGCGCTCAAAATCGCGCGTGTAGTAGGGATCGGCGATTTGTAGGCATTCGGAGGCGGTTAAATTTAAACCACCGCTCTTTAAATTTAAGTCGGTTTGCTTTGCCGAGCCTTTGAAATTTGATGCATCGCAGTCTATAAAATTTTTCCCTGCAAATTCCAAAAGAAATTTTACCTTAGCCATATCCTTGCCGCGAAAAATTCGCCCCAGCGAGCGCATATTTTCATCGTCCATGCAAAGTATGAGATCGTAGCGCTCGTAGTCTGCGGGCGTGACCTGCACGGCGCGATGCGCTACGAGCGGTACCTTTTGCTCTTTTAGCACGCGCTGCGTCTCGTAATAGGGCGGCGAGCCGATTTCGTCGGTGTGCGTCGCCGCAGAATCCACGCTCACGTGCGCACTTAGACCGCTTTGATTAATGAAATTTTGCACCACGGACTGCGCCATCGGCGAGCGGCAGATGTTGCCGTGACAGACGAAAAGTAGCCTCACGCGCGCCTACTGCGTGATGATGTCGTAGTTTTTCGGAATTGCGGGCTTGAAGATCGCCTCGTTTACCGGCGTGTTTTTGCGGACGTTGCTTAGATTTATGACGACCTTATTGTCCATTTTATCGGTGTAGCTGATCTTGCTCGGCAGATCACCTTTTAGCTCGATTAGATATTTCACATCGTCGAAGCTCGCCTCATAAACGCCGTTTTTATTGGGCTTTGCGTTCGCTAAAATCGCCGTTAAATTTGGCGTTTCTTTGATATTCGTGACGATGGCCTGCTCGAGTTCGGGCTCGATAACCACGACCTTTGTGAAGCTAAAAAATATATTTTTTATCGTAGGGGTCTTGTAATGCCACACGGCGTTCTCTTTTGTGGCGCTAAAATCGCCGCCGTAGCTGATTTTTGCATCGTCGCTCTGCACGGTTTGCGAAAAATTTGCGCTCAGCGTGTTAAATTCTATCCCGCCCGCAAACGTAAAAACACAGCTCGCCGCTAAAGAAATAAGAGTTTTTTTCATAAATTTTGCCTTTATTTTTGAAAATTTGCGCGTATTATAGCCGTTTTTCTAGGATTTAATTAAATAGAAACTAAAAATATGTTAATATGCGCGGTTAAAATTTTAAAACTAAGGTTTGAGATGTTTAAAAAGGTCATCCACGGGATTTTTGGTACTAAAAACGATAGGATCGTCAAACAATACGCCAAGCGCGCAGCGCAGATCAGTGCGCTTGAAGAAAACTACGCGTCGATGGACGATGCGGCGCTTAAGGCGGAATTTGAAGCGTTAAGAGCGCAAGTTCGCGCGGGCGAAAAGAGCACGGATGACGTGCTTAACGAAGTATTTGCTATCGTGCGAGAGGCGGGCAAAAGAGTGCTAAATATGCGCCACTTCGACGTTCAGCTAATAGGCGGTTTGGTGCTAAACGACGGCGCGATTGCCGAGATGAAAACGGGCGAAGGAAAGACCCTCGTAGCGACCTTGGCAGTAGTGCTAAATGCGATGGAGGGCAAGGGCGTTCACGTCGTGACCGTAAACGACTACCTAGCTAAGCGCGATGCCGCGCAGATGGGCGAGCTATATGAATTTTTAGGGCTTAGTACCGGTGTGATCGTAGGCGGAGAATACGACGACGCCAAGCGCAAGGCCGCATACGCGTGCGACATCACTTATGGCACAAACAACGAGTTTGGCTTTGACTACCTGCGCGATAATATGAAATTTAGCGCGGATGAAAAGGTGCAACGCGGGCATCATTTCGTAATCGTCGATGAAGTTGATAGTATTTTAATCGACGAAGCACGAACGCCGCTAATCATTTCAGGTCCTACGAACCGCACCCTGGACGGCTATATCAAAGCCGACGAAGTAGCTCGCCAAATGATCCGCGGCGAGGCGCCAGCCGATCCAAAAGGCAAAGCTACGGGTGATTTTACCGTAGATGAGAAAAATCGCGCCGTTTTGATTACCGAAGCGGGAATTTCAAAAGCCGAGAAGCTTTTTGGCGTAGATAACCTCTACAGTCTCGAAAATGCCGTGCTTAGCCACTACCTTGATCAAGCACTTAAGGCGAATTATCTATTTGAAAAGGATGTACACTACGTCGTGCGCGATGGGCAGGTCATAATCGTGGATGAATTTACGGGTCGTCTTAGCGAGGGCCGCAGATTCAGCGAAGGCTTGCATCAGGCGCTTGAGGCAAAAGAGGGCGTGCAAATCCAGGAGGAGAGCCAAACTCTTGCCGACATTACCTTTCAAAACTACTTCCGTCTTTACGAAAAACTCGCCGGTATGACGGGCACGGCGCAGACGGAGGCAACGGAATTTGCTCAAATTTACAAACTCGAAGTGGTCTCGATCCCTACAAACGTGCCGGTCATCAGAAAAGATCAAAATGATCTTATCTACAAAACTGAGCGCGAAAAATTTGATGCCGTCATTGGTGAGATCAAGCGGCTAAATTCCAAAGGCCAGCCCGTGCTCGTGGGCACGGCGTCGATCGAAAAGAGCGAGAAGTTGCATGAGCTTTTGGTCAAAGAAAACATCGCACACTCCGTGCTAAACGCCAAAAATCACGAGCGCGAGGCACAGATCATCAAAGACGCTGGCGTAAAGGGCGCAGTTACGATCGCTACGAATATGGCGGGACGCGGCGTGGATATCCGCATAGACGATGAAGTGCGCGCTTTGGGCGGGCTATATATTTTAGGTACCGAGCGCCACGAAAGTCGCCGCATCGATAATCAGCTCCGCGGACGAAGCGGACGTCAGGGTGATCCGGGCGAGAGTAGATTTTTCTTAAGCTTGGAAGATAATCTGCTTAGAATTTTTGGCAGCGACAAGATTAAAAATATCATGGATCGCTTGGGTTTGAAAGACGGCGAACATATCGAGTCACGCATGGTTTCGCGCGCAGTAGAGAACGCGCAGAAAAAGGTCGAGAGCTTGCATTTTGAAGCGCGTAAAAATATCTTAGAATACGACGACGTCGCAAACGAGCAACGCAAGACGATCTATAAATATCGCAATGAGCTTTTGGACCCCGACTACGATCTGAAAGATAAAATCATCCAAAACCGCGAAGAGTACATCTCTAGCGTGCTTGAAGAGCTTGAAATTTTCGACGGCGCAAATATCAAAGAGGTCGATAAATTTCCGATCGTCGCTAAAATCGCTCAAGAAACGGGCGAGGTGCTCGAAAATAGCGAGCTTGAGAAGGTCGATGATTTCAAAGAGCTGAAAGAAAAGATCATCGGCGCGCTTGCCGTTTCGTATGAAAACAAGATGGCGCCGATCGATCCGCAGCAGCGCAAAAGTATCGAAAAGATGCTTTATTTACAGATCGTCGATCGCGACTGGCGGGAGCATCTGTATCAGATGGATATCCTAAAGGCGGGTATCGGACTTCGCGGCTACAACCACAAAGACCCGCTTACGGAGTATAAAAAGGAGAGCTACAACCTTTTTATGGAGCTTGTAATGCGCCTCAAATCCGACAGCATCCGCTTGCTGCATTCGATCCAGTTCAAATCACAGGAGGAGATCGAAGCCGAGCAGCGCGCGATGCAGGAGCGCATGGAGAGCTCAAACGCCAAAGAGCTTGCCGCCGCAAGCACGAATGAGGCGCAGCTAAAGGCCTCCGATGAGTTCGGCGACAAAAAGCCTAAGCGAAACGATCCTTGCCCTTGCGGCAGCGGCAAAAAATACAAAGACTGCCACGGCAAGGGCGGTCCGAAAAAAGGCGGCTTTGCGAGGTAGGCGCGGCAATCGGTCGTAAGTATCGTGCGATCAGTGATCTCGATTGCGAGTATTACGCGACCGGCGCTTTTTGATCTTGCTTTTGTATTTAGCGGATCGGTCGAGGGCGAGAGCGTCATAAAATTTTAAAGGGGCTCGATCGCTAGGCGGCGTGGATAGAAATTTTAAAAGAGCTTGATTGTGAGGCCGCGCGGACGGTGAGCAAAGCTGCGCGATGGGGAGGAACTTTGGTTTTGAAATTTTAAAATTTCAAAGCGCACTTGGTGCCTTTGACTACTTGTTTTCGCAGCGCCGTTACGGTGCGCCGTGCGGCAAAACGCGAACGGCGCACGGTGCTTAAATTTAGTGCGCGGCTAAGATACAGCATTCATTTAAAATTTTAAATTTATGCGATACGGGCGAGCTTGTAAGCAAAGCTCACCTTTAAATTTTAAGAATTTCAAAATTCTAAAAAGTTTTAAATTTCTAAAATTTTAAAATTTTGAGGCATTTGAAATTTTAAAATTTAGAATTTAGGTTTAAAATTTTAAAGTTTTGGTAAAAAGGTCTGTTTGATTTGCCGTATCCGATATCTCTTGGGGGCGAATTTCATTTCGTATAAGTAGATTTCGGCGCGATTTTAAATTTTAAAGCAGGCTGGAGTTTCTATATTTGACGCCGCAAAACCCGTTTTTGGAATTTTAAAATTCCGAAATACCTAAAATTTCACATATAATTTAGTGCTAAATTTTATGTGAAATTTTACAAGGATGGCTTTTTGGTAAAGTATTTATTATTCAAATATCTCAGATTCGACCGCTCTCAGCCTTTCATTACGCTTTCGGCGCTACTTGCGTTCTTGGGCGTCGGCGTGGGGCTTACGGTGCTCATCGTCGCAATGGCGATAATGAACGGCTTTGATAAAGAATTTGAGCGCAAGCTCTTTACGATGAACTACCCGATCACGATCCACAGCCATTTTCGCGGCGGTATTTCAAAAGACGACGTGGAGGGGCTGCGGGCGGACTTCCCCGATCTGATCTTTAGCCCCTACATCAGCTCGCAAGTCATCGCCAAGGGTGGCGACAGGCTCGAGGGCGGGCTGATTTTCGGCGTAAATTTAAACGATGAAAAGCGCATCAACTCCGTCGTCGCAGCAGGCGCCAAAGACGCCAATCTAACGGACTACGGCATCATGATAGGGCGCGGGATCAAAGACGAGTTTATGCTAGATGAGGGCAGTAAGATCACGATGATCTTTACGAAGAGCGATCCGGGCGGCTTTGCGCTGATCCCTAAGATGAAGCGCTTTGATGTGCGCGCGGATTTCAGCTCCGGGCTGATCGCCTACGACAAGGCGTATTCCTACGCAGACGCAAGCGATCTAGCCAAAATTTTGGGCTACGACGAGGGGACATTCGACGGCGTGCATGTTTTTTCAAACGATCCGTTTAAAGACCTGGAGCGCATTAAAAAAAGCCTCCCCGGCGGTGCTAGCGCCGTGGGCTGGTGGCAGCAAAACGGCAATTTTTTCAGCGCCCTTGCGCTTGAAAAGCGCGCGCTTTTCATCGTGCTGATGCTAATAATCCTGGTCGCGAGCCTAAATATCGTAAGTTCGCTTCTGATGACCGTGATGAACCGCCGCCAAGAGATCGCGCTTTTACTTAGCCTGGGAGCCAGCAAAAAGGAGGTTAAAAGGACCTTTTTCGCGCTCGGAGCTACGATCGGCGGCGGCGGCATCATATTCGGGCTTATTTTGGGCCTATTCGGCGTGTGGCTGCTCGGAAGCTTCGACATCGTAAATCTGCCGGCCGACGTTTACGGAAGCTCGAAGCTGCCGATGGAGCTTTCGCTAGGCGATTTGGCGATGATTTTAATCGGCGCGGTGCTTATCGTGGCGCTTTCGTCATGGTATCCTGCCAAAAAAGCCACACAGATCGACGTTCTGCAAACACTGCGCAACGAGTAAGCGGCTTAGAAATCGCAGTTAAAATTTTATAAAATTTTAAAGAAATGAGCAAAATGAAAAATTTTATTTTATGTGTCGCTGCAGCAATGATACTAGCGGGCTGCCAAGCGCACAAACAAGAGCCTATGATGCAACCCACTCAAGGCTGCTCTATCGGTGGTTGTATGGATGCCGTAAGAAAGGCTCAACAGCGCCAAGGAATTCACCCTGTTATGAAATCTCAGCTCCGATAAGCTCCGTAAATTCATAGCTCAATCGACGGAATTTTGCTTAGCTTAAATTCCGCCGGTTTTAAATTTTGCTATCTTAAAATTCTATTTAACGTAAGATGTCATTAGTCTAAAGCTGCGGAATTTCATTTAAAAATCGCTTTAAAATTCCCGTAAAATCCGCGAAATAAATCTAAATTTTATAAATTTTAGGGTAACATTCCCTATTTCTCAAAAAGGCTTTAAATGACTTTAATCGACGGCAAAAGCATAAGCGCGAAGGTAAAAGAGGAGATCAAATCGGTCGCTTCAAACCTTGCCGCAAAGGGCGTAGAGCCCGCGCTGGCGGTGATTTTGGTAGGCGAGGACGCGGCTAGTAAGACCTATGTCGCGAGCAAGGAAAAAGCCTGCGCCGCCTGTGGGATCCGATCCGTAGCGCACCGCTTGAGCTCCGACGTGAGCGAGGCGGCGCTTTTAGAACTGATAGAAAATTTAAACGAAGACGAAAGCATTGACGGCATCTTGGTGCAGCTACCGCTTCCAAAGCACATTGATACGAATAAAATTTTAGAAAAAATAAGCCCGCAAAAGGACGTGGACGGATTTAGTGCGATAAACGTAGGCAAGCTTACTAGCGGGCTTTCGGACGGTTTTGTGCCTTGTACTCCGCTTGGCGTGATGCGCCTGCTTGAGGAATACAGCGTGCAGATCTCGGGCAAAAATGTCGTCGTGCTAGGTCGCAGCAATATCGTCGGAAAGCCGATGGCGAGCTTGCTGTTAAATGCCGACGCCACCGTCACTATCGCTCATAGCAAGACGAAAGATTTAAAGCAGCTTTGCGCAGACGCCGACATTTTGGTTGCCGCGGTCGGCAAGGCGCATTTTGTGGACGCCGATATGATAAAACAAGGCGCGGTGGTGATCGATGTGGGGATTAATCGCGGCGGCGACGGCAAGCTAAAGGGTGACGTCGATTTTGATGCGGTAGCGCCAAAATGCTCGTTCATCACGCCCGTGCCCGGAGGCGTGGGGCCGATGACGATTGCGATGCTTTTGAGCAATACGATAAAATCGGCGAAAAATCGCTTAAGACAAAGAGCCTAAATGAAAATACTAAGCAAAATTTATCACTTTTTATCAAGTTGGACGGGGACGGTCATCGTCGTTTTATTCGTCATTCTTTTTGTGGCGCAAGCCTTCGTGATCCCTAGTGGATCGATGCGCACTACGCTTTTGGAGGGTGATTTTTTATTCGTTAAAAAATTTAGCTACGGCATCCCGACCCCGCATATTCCATTTGTAGAGTGGCAGGTAGCTCCTGATAGCGACGGAGATGGGCATATCATCCGCGGCGAGGGTCCGAAGCGTGGCGACATCGTGGTTTTTCGCTATCCGCTTAATGAAAAAATGCACTTTGTAAAGCGAAATTTTGCGGTCGGCGGCGACGAGGTGATTTTCGATCTGAATAATTTCTATCTCCGTCCGCATGAAGGCGACGAGTTTATCGACGCAAACTACGATGCTGGCGACATCGTGATCTTAGGCGGCGAAAAATATGTCAAGGAACCCTATAAATTTAAAGGTATCCACTACGATCCTAATAATCGAAACTCGATGCTGGCAAACGTCAAAGCTGCGCTTGATGGGGGTAAATTTGCTATGAAGCCCGTCAGTCTAAGCGAGATCGGGCAAAATTTCGAAAGCATGGGGCAGAGTTTCAATGCCTTTTACATTAAAGTGCCGCAGGATGAGTATTTTATGATAGGAGATAATCGCAATAACTCTGCCGATAGCCGCTTCTGGGGTCCGGTACCTTATCGTCTGATCGTCGGTAAGCCGTGGTTTACATACTTTAGTATCGATGCCGATCGCAAGATCCGCTGGGAGCGAATCGGGCGTTTTGTCGATACCTTGCAAAACGATGAGAGCCTAATCTATGAGCAAAAATAAGGAGCGGCAATGCAAATAAATAAAATTTTCATAGCGAGCGATCATGCGGGCTTTCGTGCCAAAGAACAAGCTAAAAAAGCGCTCGCCACTTTAGGTTACGAAGCGGTCGACCTTGGCACTCATAGTGCCGAAGCGAGCGTGGACTATCCCGATTTTGCGGACACGTTGGCGGATAAAATTTTAGCCGAATGTGAAGCCTGCGCGCGAAGTGAAAATTTTAAAGAAAACGACGGCATAAATTCCGCTGCAGCCGCGGAAAATTCCGAAGCGCGCGGTAACGAAAATTTTGTCGCAAGTATAAACGGCTGCGGAAATTTTAACGACGCCGTGCAATGTAGCGGGAAAAATGAAAATTTTAACGCTGCCAAAAACACTAGTCGTCAAAATTTTAACGCTAGCGAAAGCATGACTATCAGCGTAAACGCAGCCGTAAGCTCGAATGTGAGCAAAGATAAAATTTTAAATTCCACCGACTATGGCATTTACGGCGTTTTGATCTGCGGTACGGGCATCGGCATCAGCATCGCCGCAAACCGCCGCGCTCACGTGCGCTGCGCGCTGTGCCACGACGCGACGAGCGCTAGACTAGCTAGAGAGCACAACGACGCCAACGTCCTAGCCTTCGGCGAGCGATTGATGGGCGCGCTAGAGATCGAGGATATGATCAAGGTATTTTTCGGTACCGATTTTGCGGGCGGTAGGCACATTAAGCGCGTCGCAAAGCTAGGCACTTGTGGGAGTGCGAATTGCACACATGGATTTGACGAGGAAAATTCCATTCAGAATTTCGCTCGAAATTTTACGGAACAAAGCTGTGGCGCTAATTTAAATGGGCGGAATTCCAAATCAAGCTTCGCCGGCAAAAGCCCTTCTAGCAAAAATCCCATTGGCACGGATTCCGCGTCAAATTTTGCGCGGAGCTTTAACGATAAAAATTCCTTTTTTACCAGTAAGAATCCTTTGATAGGCTTTTGCGGTGCACGACATATAGATTTAAATTCTACGCACGCAAAGATAATCTTTGATGGGAAAAATCCATTGGGTAAAAATTCCACTAGTGCAAATTCTACGTTAAATTTTACGCGCGAGAGTGTTTGCGAGAAAAATTTCGCTCAAAAAGCTAGCCACAAATATTTTGTCGGTTTGAACCCCACAATTATAAATTTCAATGTTACAAATTCCTTCTTTATGAACGTTAAGCTAAAAAACGCAAATTGCGCTAGTACGGGTTTAACAGATGAGAATTCTGCTATTACGAGCATAAATTTAAAGGGAGCAAATCTTTCTAGTGCGTATTTTAGGAGCATAAATTCTGCCTATTTTAGCATAACCTCCGCTACTATGCGCTTTGCAAATCCAAATGAAGGAGGCAAGCAATGAGCGTAGCATTAGGCGTTTTAGCGCTATTTTTTGCAGCACTACTTATTCTATCGATCCGAAAAAATTCTAAAATTTATGCTTTGCTCCGCAAGAGCGAAGAAAGAATTTCAAAGCTTAAAAGCGATAACGAAAAGCTCAAAACTGCCCTTCGCTTCGGCATTGAGGCCCTGCAAAATGAGGAGAGCGAAAACTGCAGCTTAAAAATCCAAAACGCAAGATTGAAAAGAGGTAAGCTATGAAAAGTCTAAGCAACGAGCAAAAAAGCTATTTATTTCGCTCGATCCGCACCGTGCGCGACTTCCCAAAGCCCGGTATTTTGTTTTACGATATCACGACGCTCGTAGGCGATCGCGAGGCGTTTAATTTCCTGCTTGATCATCTAGCCGAGCGCTACGCCGATTACGGACTTGATTACATAGTAGGCATAGAAAGTCGCGGATTTATTTTTGCAGCGGCACTTGCTGCGAGGTTGAGGGTTGCTTTTGTGCCAATTAGAAAGCCAAAGAAGCTTCCTTATATCACGATTTCGCAAAAATACAGCCTTGAATACGGCTTTGATCAGGTCGAGATGCACGTGGATGCATTCTCTGGCGTGCAAGATGCCAAGGTGCTGTTAATTGATGATCTAATAGCCACCGGAGGCACCGCGCGCGCGGCTTTGGATCTCATTGCGCAGACGCAGGCTAAGTGCGTCGAGGCGTGCTTTTTGCTAAATTTGCGCGAGTTAAACGATCTAGGCGAGTTTTCGCGTCGCACAAACGTTTATTGCGTTTTAGAGGCGTGATTTTGGAAGAGCTACTTAAAAATTTACTGCAACAATACCACCAATACGCCTATATCGTGCTTTTCGTTTGGTGTATTTTAGAAGGCGAAATCGCACTGATTTTGGGCGGTATCATGGCGCACGAGGGGCACATAAATTTGCCGCTAGGTATCTTTGTCGCGGGCCTTGGGGCATTTTGCGGCGATCAGTTTTATTTTTATATCGGTCGCTACAATAAAAAATATATCAGTAAAAAGCTCGCGGCACAGCGCCGAAAATTTGCTATCGCGCACCTGCTTTTGCAACGCTACGGCTGGCCGATAATTTTAATGCAGCGCTATATGTATGGCTTTCGCGTCATCATCCCGATGAGTATCGGTATCACTCGCTACAGCGCAAAGAAATTTGCGATTATCAATCTTTTTAGTGCTTGGTGCTGGTCTGGTGCGACGATGGTTTTGGCGTGGTATTTCGGCGAGGAGATCTGGAGCGGGCTGCGGCTAATCGAGCAACACTGGTATTTTGCGATACCTATCATAGGCGGAATTTTATATCTATTTTTTAGGCTATTTAAACGTATGGAAAATCACTTTATGAACTCACGAAAGGAACGAGATGAAAGTAAAACTGCTAGATCGTAAAATTAACGAGATAGAGGCGGATTTTGAAGTTATTTTAGTTGTGGATAAAAATTTAAATCACGAATTTATTAAAGACACGGATAAGTTTGCGCTTTTTAATTACAAAGGCGAGGGCAATCTACTCCTTGCCGAGAGCGGACGGCTGTACGTCGGCGTTAAGGAGCTTAGCTTCGATAGGTTGCGAGCGGCGCTTGCGAGCGCATACAATGCGCTCAAGGGCTATGCGATCAAAAATTTTAAAATCGCCTTTTACAAATGCGGATGCGACCGCAGAAGTACAATGGCGATGGTCGAGGGCGTGCTTTTGGGCGGCTATGAGTTTAATAAATACAAAAGCGAGAAGAAAAGCTCCAGCTTGAATGAAATTTTAATCTCTACGCAGGAGTACGGCGGCAGTAGCCCCGACGTGCAAAAGATGAACTACGGCGTGCAGCAGGGCACCGTGATGGCAAACGCCGCAAATTTTACGCGCGATGGCGTCAATGAGATTCCTGAAATTTACACACCCGAAAAGATGGCGAGCGAGGCTGAAATTCTAGCCTCAAACTACGACGACGTGAGCGTTAAAATTTACGACGAGGACTTTTTGCGAGAGCAGAATATGAATGCGTTTTTGGCGGTTAATCGCTCCAGTGCTCATCCGCCGCGCCTCATCCATCTGATCTATAAGCCGCAGCGCTGCCTAAAGCGCGTCGTTTTCGTGGGCAAAGGGCTTACTTACGACAGCGGCGGGCTAAGTTTGAAGCCTGCCGATTATATGCTTACGATGAAAAGCGACAAAAGCGGCGCGCTTGCCGCGATGGGCATCATCAAGGGCGCTGCCGAGCTAGAGCTGCCGTTTGAGATACATGCGGTCATCGGCGCTACCGAAAATATGATCGGCGGCGATTCGTATAAGCCCGACGACGTGCTGCTTAGTCGCAGCGGCGTAAGCATAGAGGTGCGAAACACCGACGCAGAGGGGCGGCTCGTGCTTGCCGACTGCCTAAGCTACGCGCAGGATCTTGAGCCAGGTCTGCTAATCGATATGGCGACGCTTACCGGCGCTTGCGTCGTGGGGCTAGGCGAATACACTAGCGGTATCATGGGAAACAGCGAGGAGCTAAAGCGTAAATTTAAAGATCTTAGCGATTGTAGCGGCGAGCTATTTAGTATTTTGGAATTTAACGATTATCTGCGCGAGCTAATCAAAAGCAGTATCGCAGACATCTCCAACTGCTCCTCCAGCAGGTACGGCGGCGCGATAACCGCGGGGCTGTTTTTGGATAAATTTATAAAGGACGAGTATAAAGACAAGTGGCTGCACCTCGACATCGCGGGGCCTGCGTATCTGGAAAAGGCGTGGGGCTATTACGCGGCAGGCGCGACTGGCGCGGGCGTGAGAGCTAGCCTATATTTCTTGCAGGCTCTAGCCAAAGAGCTGAAGGACGCGTAGATGGGGCTTTCAGTAGGGATCGTAGGGCTTCCGAACGTCGGTAAATCCACTACTTTTAATGCACTTAGCGGCGCACAAAACGCGCAGGCGCAGAACTATCCGTTCTGCACGATTGAGCCTAATAAAGCGGTCGTGCCCGTGCCCGATGCCAGGCTCGGCAAGCTAGCGCAGATTGTTAAGCCCGGTCGCATCGTGCATTCGACTATCGAGTTTGTAGATATCGCAGGCCTCGTGCGCGGAGCTAGCAAGGGCGAGGGGCTGGGGAATAAATTTCTTTCAAATATCCGCGAGTGCGAGATCATCCTTCATATCGTGCGCTGCTTCGAAAGCGGCGACATAACCCACGTCGAAGGCTGCGTCGATCCTATCCGCGACATCGAGATCATCGAAACCGAGCTTATTTTAGCGGACATCGAGCAGCTTAGCCGCAAGATCGAGCGTCTCGGCAAGGAAGCCAAAGCAAATCAAAAGGGCGCTAAAGAGGCGCTAGCCGTAGCAAACGAGCTTTTGGCGCATCTAAACGACGGCAAGCCCGCTTCAAATTTCGCGCTCAAAGAGGACGAAAGCTACATCGCTTTAAATCGCGAGCTGCGCCTGCTTAGTGCCAAAGATGTAATCTACGGCGCAAATGTGGACGAAGACGGCATCGCGCAAGATAACGAATATGTCGCGCGCGTAAAGGAATACGCAAACGCCCGCGGCGCGGAGGTGATCAAGCTCTGCGCCAAGATCGAAGAGGAGCTCATAGGCTTGAGCGATGAGGAGACGCACGAGATGCTGCAAAGCCTGGGCGCGCAGCAAAGCGGGCTGGAGCTCATCATCAAGCGATCCTTCGCAAAGCTCAGCCTCATCAGCTACTTCACCGCGGGCGAGATGGAGGTGCGCGCGTGGACGATCACGAAGGGCTGGAAGGCTCCAAAGGCCGCGAGCGTGATCCACAACGACTTTGAGCGCGGATTTATCAGAGTAGAGGTGATCGGATTTGATGATTTCATCGCGTGCGGCGGCGAGAGTAGGGCGAAAGAAGCGGGCAAGATGCGCCTTGAGGGTAAGGACTACGTCGTACAAGACGGCGACGTGATGCATTTTAGATTTAACGTTTAGAATTCATTTTTAGGTACGTTGAAATTCGGTCTGCGCTAGCTTTAAAATTTTGTAAATTTTAGCTCAAACGCGAGCTAAATAAATTTTGATTTTTTGCAAGCAGCGGCTTTCGGCTGAAATTTGTATCGCTAGAACAAAACGAGACTTGTGCGTTAAAGCCTCGTTAAAATTTCGAGGTCAAATTTAATCGGCTTTGCTCGCGTTAAAATTTTACGCAAGCAAAGTTGCACTGCGCTGGATTTGCGCTTAAATTCGCCTAGCAAATACGTCTAAGAAATACTTCCAAAATTGCATTAAAATTATACACGGCAAAAACTGCGCGTAAATTTAAAGGGCAAAATTTTACTAAGATCTCAAAGCTGTATCTGTGCGCGATAGTATTTGAGTTTTGCGTTTAAATTTGCGGCTTGTAATTTGACATTCGGCGATTTTTAAATTTTATGATCTTAAATTTAAACATGTTTGTTTAATATGCGGTGCGAACCGCGCTCGTAAAGCTAACCGTATTAAATTTACCGCCGATAAGCGCGGCGGAATTTAGCGAAAATTTCAAAATCAAGCTCGCGATTAGTCCATCTTGCCGCATGAAATTAGGAGTCGCGGAATTTTGTCGCGTAGAATTCCGTCGCGCCGCAGAGCCTTGCGGGAAAGATGAGTGGGTTTTTCCAGCGCCGAGCAAACAAGCGCCTAGTAAGCGGCGCTAAATTTAACTTAATTTTGGAGGATTATGCGAAATAAGCAGCCCTGTATCGAAGGCAGGATAGAAAACTTGCACGTCCGCGTCCTTAGGCAGGAGATCGAGACGCTCGTGCTTTTTGAGATAGGCGGCGTTCGCTTTCGTATGCGTTGCAGGTTGTTCTTGTTTAAGCAGGGCGATTTAGTGCGCGTAAAATACTGCAAACAAGGATATTTAGGCAGCCTCGTCGCCTTGGAAGTCGAGCGCCGCAGAACGCCTTTGAAATATGCTTGCGATTTTGCGTTGAGCTCGCTGGATGCCGCGAAGCGCGCACTATCTTTAGCTTGGAATATTTTGATTACGTTCGGTCTGATCTTTTTCGCCACGGCGGTATTTTACGCGATCTATTTTGCGTTCGCAAAAGACGCATTCCCAAACCTAGGCGATTTTTTCTACACTTGCGCGTCGCTTGCGTTTGTTGCGATGATAATTCTGGCATACGTTTATGCGATCGTCCGCGCTATTGAAAGGCGCGCACCTCGTTTGACACGGATATTTTTGACGTGCACCTACTTTGCTATATTCCTTATGCTTTTTACTGCCGTTTTTATCATCGCGCTTACGGTATTGCTTTATATTTGCGATATTTTGGGCTTTGGGGATTATTTCTTTTCTTCTTTAGCGCTCGCATTCATGTGTTCGTATCTGGTTTGCTCTACCTACATGCAAAAACTCTCATCGTGGCGCAAGCGTCGTAAGAAATAGCGCTACCCCGCCGCATAAATGTACAGCGTAGAATTTCATAATTACGTAGCCTCAAATTTTGCATAGCAGAATTCTGCACTGCGCTATAAATTTTATGCGCCGCGAAATTTTGAAATTTCGTTTCGCACAAATACGGCAAGCTACAAAATTCCGCCACGCAAATAAACCATACCGCCACGTTACTGGCATTGATAATCTATTCGTTTATTCAGCCAAATTAATCCATACCGCCGTAAATTTTATGTTTTAAAATTTCGCGCCGAATCTTTCGCGGCTAAAAAATACCTCGCAGAGCCGCTGTGCCCTCTACATGTCTGTACGGCAAGAAATAATGCACAAAGCTTGTGCAAGCGCCGCTATACACGCATATTTCGGCGCTCAGTCTATGTCTAACATGCGTAGAATCAAGACCCGGTATCTCTAATATGCCGCTTTTGTAACCGCTGTAGCCCGGCTCTAGTGGCACCTCTAGCTCATTCTTTTCAAACACGACGCGCCCGCTTTGCACCTGCTCGAGTTTGATATTTTTCAGCACGATTCCAGGCGCGCTCACGTGGTCAAATTTTATACTTAGTTCATACGGGGCGCCGGTGGAATTATCGTCCGAGAAGTCGGGCTTCGGCTCGCGATCATCGCGCCATAATCGTCCGCCGATAGCGGTAGCTCTTAAGCTAGCGCTGATGCTAAAATCCTTAAGATCCAGCGAAGCGCTGCTGAAATCACGGATTAGCGTCCAGGCTACGACGGTACGACCGAAAAATTTATCGGCGATCATATATGTGCCGAAAAGCGAGCTTATGACCACCCAAAACAGAAATATAAATTTAAAAACCTTGCGTAAAACAAACTTTAACGTCTTCATCGCTATCCTTTTGATCTAAAACTTAAGCGGAATTCCGCCTGCAAATCCGTGGATTAAAATTCCGTGCAAGATTTCGCTTATGAAATTTCGCGCTTTTTGGTCTGCGGCGGAATTTTAAGACAGAATTCCGTGGCGAAATTTTGCTGCGAAATTATAAAACAAATTCCGCTCATGAAATTTTGCCTAGAACCATGCCTGTAAAATTCTATTACGAAATTTGGAGCTGAAATTTTATGGGCGGAATTTCATAGTTAAAATTTCACGGCAGAGCTTAGAAATCAACTACCGCGGCAGAATTCCGCGTCTTAAAATTTAAGAAAGTATAAAATTTCTTATCTGATCGCAGATCGCTTCTTCGGATTGTGCGGCGTCGATTTTTAGGGTCTGAACTCCGCACGCCGTGCACGCCTGCGCCATAAGATCTTGCACGCGCATTAGGTATTTTAGACCGCGAGCTTCGATTATATCACTGCTAGCGCGCGTTTTGAGCCGTTTCTTGACGAGCTGCTCGTCCGCCAAGAACAGCACGATTTTATCTGCAAATTTGCCCCCGAGCGCAAATTTATTAAGCGCGATGAGCTCGCTAAGATCCGCGTTTTCGTCGTTTGCCAGCGCATAGGCAAGCCCCGAGATGAAGCCGCGATCGCTTAGCACGAGCCTGTCCGCGCCGCCCTTTATCACGCGCTCGTAGTGCTCGGCGCGGTCTGCGAGGAACAAAAGCAGCTCGGCGCGCTTTGAAATTTCGCCGCAGGCTTCGCGCAGATTTACGCTGCCGCGCGGCCACTTAAAATCCTCGCCCAAAACGAGGCTTCGCACCGCCTCGCCGAGCTTCGTGCCGCCCGGCTCCTTGGTCACGATCGCCTGCGGAAAAGCCGCCGCCAGCCGTGCTATCTGCGTGCTTTTGCCCACGCCGTCGATACCTTCGAATATTACATACATTTTTCGCCTTTAAATTTGTGCGCTATTTTACAAATTTATAGCTAAATAGCGGCTTTTTTAAATAGCCGGACGCTAAATTTCGCCTCCAAATCGGGCTTTTGCGCGAGCTTGTGCGAGCTGCTTTTGATCTTTCGGCGTAAAATTTTATCGGGCGCTTTGTTGCCCAGCTTTTGCTATTTGTGGTGCGGCTCGCGGTAAAATTTAGCGCTCGAATGGATGTGTCGCATAAACAGCGAGCGAGTAAATTTGCGCTTACGGAGCGCATACCAAGCGGAGCGGAGTAGGGCGTCAGCCGATAAAGGCGGCGCGCCGTGCGGATAGAATGGCACATCGGGCGAGGTAGGGCGCCATTATATACATGGTAGGATATGTGCTTTGCGAAGCGGATGGCGTTAGATGGAATGGGCGGCACTTCGGGCGGAGCAGGGCGGCGGCACCATTCGGAGTAGGGTGTGTTACTGGGCGGCGCGGGCGGGCGAGTGCTGCGCGCGATGATAAAACCGCGACGATGAAATTTTAAATTTTGCCCTATACGTTTATCGGCTCGGGATTTATCGCTATGAAATTTTTCTGCAGATCGCCAAGATCGCAATCGGTAGCCGTGATCGTAAAATCCTCCGTCATATCGAGCGCAAATTCGCCAAGATCTGCTTTAAGCTGCTTCACGCACTCCCAAATAAGCTTTTTAGCCTGCGCATATTTATCGTTTAGTTGCGTTTCCTGATTGAAAAGATCGAAAATTTTCGCCGTTTCGTAGTCTACTTCGACCTCGGCTCGAAACTCGTAATCAGGAACGAGCCAAAGAAGCCAGCCATCTTTTCGCGCAAGCCACTGCGCGCGCTGTTCTTGCGAACCGAATCCGATGATCGGCGGTAAACTCCTATTGTCGCAAGCTAAATTTATGCAGTAGAGTTTACGGGCGGGCGCGTGCTTTTTGATCGTCTCTTTAATCGCGGGCAGCAGCCTTTGAGCGGCGAGCTCATAGAGCTTTTTGTAGCTCATATCCTTATCGGGCTTTTGATAGCGCACATAGCCATTTTCGGTTATTAAGCTTAGCTCGCCCATTGCGTCAAATTCATAGTTTGTTACGTCATTTCTTCTGCCTGCGCGAGGGTGCTCTACATACTCCCGTCTTTGTGCGAGCTTGCCGCCTTCGTAAGTAAAATTTTCTATCCCATAGGCGTTGTTGTCAAAGGCCGAGTAGATGGACTTTAGCACGCCATCCTCATAGACAAATCTTTTTATATTGAAGCATCTTGAGCATTTTTTATTGTAGCAACCGAAATGATATTTTAAAACTTCGTCCCGCCCCCAAAAATAAAGGCTTTCAAAGAAACTTTTTTTGTCGTCATGTTGTCTCTCAAAAACGACGCGATCTTGCGCGTCAAAGCCGTATTCGCGGGCGTTTACGATCTTTTTTGGTTTGGCTTTTAAAATTTTGCCCTTAAAGAAGCGGTTATATTCGAAATAAAACGGCTCTAAATTGATATAGCTACCAGACGCCCAGCGCCTACTTACGACCTGCGCTTCGGCTATTTTATTTAAGGCTTTGTATTCATCTCTCACGCTTTTTAAAAACGTTCGCAATTTTTCTATCTCATCCATTGCTTCGTTCATTTTATCTCCCATGCAGCTTCAAATTTTAAATTTAGCCGCGCCTGCGGGCTAAATTTCAGTCGCTTGCAAGCTCATTTTTTCAAAAATTTTAAAATTTCGCTCGGCACGAGGTGCGAAACGTCGCCACCGTGGCTCAAAACGGAGCGGACGATCGAGCTTGAGATGAAGGCGTTTTTGAGCGTCGGCATCAAATACACGCTCTCAAATTCCTCCCATAACGAGGCGTTTGCGTAGCCGATCTGCAGCTCGTACTCAAAGTCGCTAACCGCGCGGAGTCCGCGGATCACGAAGCGCACGCCGCAAGATTTAGCAAAATCCACGAGTAGATTATCAAAGCTTTGCACGCTCACGCCACGAAGCCCGCGTGTCGCGGCTCGCGCCATCTCTAGTCTGGATTTTAGGCTGAAGTAGGGCTTTTTGCTCTCGTTTAGCGCGACTGCGACGATGACTTCATCAAAAAGCCCTAGCGCGCGCTTGATTACGTCCAGATGGCCGTTCGTAATAGGATCGAAAGTGCCCGGATAGATACATTTTCTTGAGTTTTGCATTATTGCCACCTTTTAAATAGCTCGTTTTGCACGCCCAGAGCGTCGCACCACTTGCCGATTATGAAATTTTTTAAATTTTGCACGCCGCAGTAGCCTGCGATCACGGGCGGAGCGATGATGACGCCGAGCGCGGCTAGCTCGCTCATCTGGCGCAGGCTGATCGCAGAAAATGGCATCTCACGCACGCCAAGAACCAGCCGCTTGTGCTCTTTTAACGCGACTGCAGCGGCGCGGGTGCTTAAGCTGTCGCAAAGCCCGCCGTAAATTTTAGCCAAAGAGCCGATAGAGCAGGGCGCAAAGATCACTGCATCAATCCCAAAGGAGCCTGAAGCAGGCGGCGCGGCCAGATCGGTATCGAGATGAAATTTTACGCTTCTAAATTCCGCGGATTTTAAAGCCTCGTCCGCGTCTATGTCGCTTTCGGCGCGCAGGACGCGGCGCGCGCCCTGAGTAAGTACGGCGTGGATTTCATGCGGCGAGCTGGCAAGAAATTTAAGCAGATCAAGCCCGATCTCGCAAAAACTGGCGCCGCTTACGCAAACTAAAATTTTCATTTCAAAGCTTTCATATCGAAATTTTGTGCTTCAAAAGCGAGCGAAACGGAAGGAATTTTAAAATTTGAAGTTAAGATGGAGCGGGAAACGAGAGTCGAACTCGCGACATCAACCATGGCAAGGTTGCGCTCTACCACTGAGCTATTCCCGCATGCGGTAAAAATAAAGCGCGATTGTAGCCTATAAATTTTCATTTGTCAATAATTTCTCGCTTAAATTTCATAAATTTTTACGATTTCTCCAGCGCGAACTTTGTCGCATTCGGGATCAGCCAAGAAAAAATGCGATGCCGCAGCCAGCGGTCTGATGCGCCCAGAAGGCGACGGCATAGGCGTAAAAACTCCGCCTTCATATGCGCCTACAGTTAAATTTACTCTGCCGCTTTTTAGCTTCAGATCGCTTGCGAGCTTGGCATAGATCGCCGCTTCTGCGCTAAAAGCCTCACTTGCGCCGCTAAGCTTAAATAAGATCGGCAGTATGACTGCGCGTGTAAGCACGAAAGCAGCCATTGGATTGCCCGCCATTGCAAAGACGAATTTGCCGCCTTTTGCGAAGCACTTGCTGGGGCGACCGGGCTTGATATCAATGTGATCGAAAACCTGCAAAAATCCAAGTTCACTCATAGCGCTTTGCATAAAATCCGCCTCCCCAGCACTTGCTCCACCGCTGGTAATTAGCACGTCAAATTTACGCGTAGCAGTATCTAGCGCCTCGCATACCGCGCTAAAATCATCTTTTAAAATCCCTAAATACTCATTTTCAAAGCCGTATTTTTGCAGCAATGCAGCAATACCACTAGAGTTGGCGTTATAAATTTCGCGCTCGCTTGCGCTCTGCCACGGCTCTTTTAGCTCGTTTCCACTGGAAAATAGGGCGATTTTAGGACGCGCGTAAACGTCCACTTCGTAAATTCCTTGTGCAGCAAGAAGCATAATTTTAGCAGGATTTAAAATTTCGCCACGGCGCAATAAAAGCTCGCCCGCGCGCACCTCCTCGCCTTTTTTACGAAAGCCGTCGTGGGCATGAACGGAAGCAGGGATTTTTAGAGTTCCGCCTTGCGCGTCTACATCCTCTAGCCTCGCGACGGAGTCCGCGCCTGCAGGCATTGGCGCGCCGGTCATTATCTTTTGCGCTTGCGCAGCCTTTATTTCGTAGAATTTCTCGTCTCCTGCAAAGATCGTAGGCTCTACGATCTTTAGCTTTTTGTCTTTGAATTCCGCCGCATAGGCATAGCCGTCAAGCGCCGAATTATCGAAGCAGGGCAGGTTTTTAATCGCAGAAATATCGCTAGAAAGAATGCGGCCTAGAGCGCTGGGAAGAGACACCTTCTCGCTTTGCTTGCTTGATGTGATTCTAGCCGTAGCCAAATCTATAGCCTCATTTATTCCTATCATTTTAAGTCCTTTTTATCATTTTTACATTTTAAATTCGCGCAGTTAAGACCTCGCATAGTCTTAAATTCTATGTTTCGCCAAAGCTTGAAAAGCAAAATTTACCCAAATAAATGCGCAAAATTTCATGGGCTCAAACTTGTCTTATTTTAATGCGAGCGTTGCTTAAAATTTCAAAACATATCACTCGTAAAATTCCGCGAGCTTGCTCGCACAAGATTTTTATTCCGAAGTCTTCATTCCTCAAGCCTCTGTATATCGGCACCAAGCGCACCAAGCTTAGCTTCCAGCCTCTCATATCCGCGATCTAGGTGGTAAATTCTATGTATTTTGCTCTCGCCGCGCGCCGCAAGGGCGGCTAAAACGAGCGCCGAACTGGCGCGCAGATCGGTAGCCATAACATCCGCGCCGTTTAGCTTGCCGCCGCTAATCGTTGCGATGTGTCCGTTTAGGCGGATATCCGCGCCCATTCGTGAAAGTTCGCTTACGTGCATAAAGCGGTTTTCAAAAAGCCTCTCGTCGATGGTGCTGACGCCCGTGGCTACACACGCCAGTGCCATAAACTGCGCCTGCATATCGGTAGGAAAGCCCGGATATTCGCTCGTTATAATCTCTACTGGTTTGATCTTTGAAGCGGGCAAGATCGTTATCTCGTCGCCGCCGCTTGAAATTTCAAATTTAAAGCCCATATCTTCAAATTTTGCAAGCACCGCGCCAAGATGAGCCGCGCAAGAGTGCGTGATCGTGATACGAGAGCCCGTGATTGCGCCTGCGCACAGATAAGTGCCCGCCTCGATGCGATCAGGAATGATCGAAATTTCATCCAAGCTTAAAAGCTCGCCGCCGCTTCCTTTAATGAGAATCTCGTTCGTGCCGATGCCATCTATGTCGATGCCTGCGCTTTTTAATGCGTTGCAAACGGCGATTACTTCGGGCTCTTTTGCCGCATTTATGATATGCGTGGTGCCGCTTGCTAAAGCCGCTGCCATTACGATATTTTCGGTGCCGGTGACGGTAATTTTGTCAAAATTTATAGTCGCGCCCTTAAGCCCCTTTTTTGCGGTGCAAACGACATAGCCTTGCTCGATCTTAACCTCCGCGCCCATCTTTTCAAGCGCACTAAGGTGTAGATCGATCGGTCTTGCGCCGATCGCGCAGCCTCCAGGAAGGCTTACCTCGCAGTGTCTAAACCGCGCTAAAAGCGGCCCTAGCACCAAGATCGAAGCGCGCATTTTGCGCACTATATCGTAGATCGCTTTGGTCGAGTTTATCTCGCGCGGATCGATTTTGGCGGTGTTGGCGTCAAGAAACTCGCACTTTGCGCCTAAATTTGAAAGCAGCTGAATTAGCGTGTGGATATCGGAAACTGCGGGTAAATTTTTAATTACGACTTCGTTTTTTGAAAGGATAGATAGAGCTATGAGCGGCAATGCGGCGTTTTTTGCGCCACTTATTTTGACGCTACCGCTTAGTTTTTTGCCCCCGTTAATTCGTAGATAATGCATGATTTCTCCGTGTAAAATTTCGGCGATTATACAGAATTTAGCTTTAAAGTTACCATTTTGTTACCACTGAGCGCTAAAATTACGCCCAAATTTAATCGTTACATAATTTTATAAGGATTTTTATATGAAACAACTAATTATTTGCGCTTTGGGTGCGTTTTTACTGGTCGGTTGCTCCTCAAAAGCCCCGTCTGCCGGTAGCCAGCAAGCGTATGTCTTAAACGATCATGAAGAAGGAATAACTTCGGTGCCGGGAAGCGAGTTTAACCGCCCGCTAATCGCATCTGTGGACGATTACACCGGCACTCGCGCGGGAGGGGACTGCAGCGGATTTATCACCGTGCTAAATGATAAATACGATGATCTGTTTTTTAACTCAAAAGATCTGCCGAAATACTTCACCAACGGACGCAAATCCCAAGCAATATATAATTATTACAGCCGTAAAAATTTACTCAGCAATACGCCGCGAGTGGGGGATTTGGTGTTTTTTCAAAACACTTTGCGTTCTAACAAAGGCAAGGTCAATAACGAAATCAGTCATATTGGTATCGTGCGCGAGATCTATGCTGATGGTCGCGTGAAATTTGTCCACAATACTCGTGGTAGAAATCAAGCGGACTTCGTAAATTTAAATAAGAAAAACGTCCATGTAGCAGGGCAAAAGATGGAAAATAGCTATATCGTCCGCTGCGGCAAAGACCGCATAAGCTGCCTAGCATCGAACCGCTTCGCAGGATACGGACGGGTGAATAACTAGAATTTTTAAAATTCTTTCGCCGTATTTTTTGAAAAATTTCTTATAACTTTTGGAATTTATTAGATTTTATGAAATTTCGTTAGACCTTTAAAAAATTCGCGGCGGTTTGATTTATGCTCTAAAATTTCAAGTAAAATTTTGCAGATAATTTAGCTTGGAATTCTAGCTATGACTTGCTTTATAGAATTTATTAAATTCCTAAAATTCTAATCAAATTTTAAAATTTTTATGGCTTTTAAACTCCTGCAGCAAAAACTTATGAATAAAAACTCACTTTGATGCTGTTATGGCAAATCAAATTAGCATTTTTAACGCGTAATTATATATACAAGCATTTAATAAAATATTACTCTAAAAATTTATTTTGAAATTAATTTGAACTCAAATTTTTGTTATTCTTAGTAAAATTATACTTATAATTTTATATAAAATTCTGCAAAATAGCTTCATATAACTGCAATTTTATCGTTTTTAAATTTACAGTGTGTTTGCTTTTTAATTTACGTCGGATAAACTCTATGAATTCCGTAAAGTTTTAAAAAAGATTTACGATCTAAATTTTAGCGCAGCTATTTATTAAGGCGCTTGCAACTAAAACTATTGCCAAAATTTTGATACTAGCTTATCTATAATTTATCTCGAGCCTATAAAATTACACGACGCCTTTAATTTAATCAAAATTTCGCTACTATGCGTGAAAAATTTAAGGAGTTTCATGCAATCAGGCAAATTTACTCTCGCGATCATTGTGGCGAATGTCCTATTTTTCGTGATTTCATTCGCATTAGAATATTTTTTTGGCTTTAAGTCCTATCTATTTTTTGGGCTCAATCCGTATTTTTTCGAAGGAATGCCGTGGCAGCTACTAAGTTCATTTTTTATGCACGGCGGAGTGATGCATCTAGTGATGAATATGGCAGTTTTGTATCAATTCGGTGGGATTTTAGAGCGAGCGTTCGGTGGGATAAAATTTACGCTACTTTATATCGCAGGCGGGCTGCTGAGCGGCGCTTTGTGCCTGATTTATATCCGTTATGCCATGAGCATGGGAGAAATCGTCAATATCGTAGGCGCTAGCGGCGCTATTTGCGTGCTTTTAGGCGTTATTGCTTATTTTGATGAACGCAATGCGGGCGGGATTTTTATCGCGATTTTGATAATGAGCTTTGCGCCGATGTTAATGGGCGTAAATGTAGCATGGTATGCGCACATAGCGGGATTTGTGGTTGGTTATGGCTTTGGAATGATCCAGAAAAAATTTAGAATTTTGTAGAATTTAACGCTAAATTATACATAAAATTTTATGAAAGGATGCATATGAAGCGGATATATTTTATAAGACATGCCGAGGCGCAAAGTGGCAATGGAAGCGATTTTGAGCGGGCATTAAGCCATGCGGGTGAACTTTGCGCAATTAAACTCGGAGAAAAGCTGCGTAGCTTGGGACTTGCGCCTGATTTGATTATTACAAGCTCGGCTATACGCGCACTCCATACGGCGCAAATTATCGCTAATGCGCTGGGCACGACAAAAAAGATAGCGTCATTGCGAGAGTTATACGACATAGGCTTATGGGATTTAGCAAAGTTTGTTCGCAGCTTGGATGAGAAACGATTTTCTGGGTGCAGTGTGAATGTTGAAAAATACAATGCGGTTGGTCTGAGTAGCGAAAAACATCGCGACGCAA
>ERZ773004.269-NODE-269-length-34421-cov-34.937438_pt1 | contig 34421 bp, 36 predicted proteins | sample MGYA00580667_ERZ773004 | MGnify/ENA primary metagenome ERZ773004 (study PRJEB29015, sample SAMEA2737963) | human oral metagenome | biome: human oral; feature: human-associated habitat; material: dental | place: China | collected 2123 ... | reverse complement strand
GGCGGGCGCTTGCCGGGAGGTTGTCAAGGACTGGCTGGAGCGGCTGTGGTCGGGCGGGGCCGGGTATTGGATCCGGGGTGGGGGCGGTTTCACGGTTTTGCTGTGGTCGGGCGGGTCGGGGTGCGGCGGGTGGTGGCGATCATGACTGCTGAGCGCCATAGTTGCTCGGCTAGGGCGGGGTGGGCGCGTAGTAGGTCGACGATCTCGGTTTTCTCCCGGTCGGATAGGTCCCGGCCGTGGAAGGGGGCGAACAGGGCGTCGGTGGCCGCGTCGTCCTGGCCGGCCTCCCATCGGCGGGCGGCGGCCAGGACCCCGCCGGGGCAGGCGTCCATGGTTCGGCGCAGTTTGGTGGCGGCCCGGCGGGGGATGGTCTGCAAGGCGATGGCGCCGGGGAATTGGGCCTGCCAGTAGTGCTCGGTCAGGGCGCGCCGTCCGCGGGCCGTCTCGGGCGGCTCGAAGCGCTCGTCGGCGTGCCGGTCGGCCTGGGCGGCCCACTGCTCCTCGGCGCCGGGGGGCGGATCATCCCCGCATACGCGGGGAGCACCTGAACGAGCGGGCAGCCCGCCAACGGCGCCGCGGATCATCCCCGCGGGTGTGCATAGGCATATTGATGCGTTCATCGACGTGGAGAAGCATTTTTCTTTGCCGTGGCGGGACTTTCACGGGAAAGTAGGCCGGTATGGTGGTGCGTGAGGCAGCATGGGGACGCATAGGCGTACACGCCGAAAAATTCTCCGAACAAGGGCACGAGCAAGGGCACATGGGCCGGGTGCCGTGGGTCGGGCTGGCCGTCGTGGACGCGGTCGGGTCGGTGACGTGGGGGCGTTGAGGTCCGGCCGCCTACGCGGTGGCTTGGGACGCGGAGCGTGGAAGTGCTCCCGGCAGGGGGTCGTGCTGTCTGGTGAGCGATTAGGCAGTAGGGCGGCGTCGCCGGCCCGGTGTGGAGGCTCCGGTCAGGACGGGAAACGCTGTGGGGTCTTCGCCAGATGCGGGTCACGCGGTTTGCCCGAGCGTGATCGCGGCGATGGCGATGAGGCCGCGGGCGGCGGGCGGCAAGCGCTGTCCGTCAATGGTCAATCGGCCTGCCTTGTGGCGGGTGGTCGGCACCCGCAACGAAACTGTGGAGAGCCGCCCGGCCGGCCCGTCCGGTTCGGGCTCGTGAGTAGGGGTTCTGCGCTGCCGTTGAAGACGTTCGAAGGTATGAATAGATTCGGATAGGGATCTAGTTCCCGGAGTATTCGTGTATTGTCTTCCTCCTCCGGATCAGGGGTCTCGGGGAGCGGAAGATCTTCCGCTCCCCGAGAGCTCTGATGGTTGGGTCCCGTGGTCGGTTTTTCACCTAGCAGTAGACGGTGGGATTTTGGGGGCGGTTGCCGACGCGCTTCGCGAGAGCCTTGACGAAAACGCAGAGCACGACGTCCTTGGCCTCGTGGGGTCGATCCATGGGAGGACGCAGGTCCGTGCTGTTAGACACATCGATTCGATCAAAACTTCATTTTTCATGCGAAAAATGTCGTTTATTCGTCTGTTTCTTTTATTATTTGCTCGAAAAGCGAAGGCTGACTGGGGGGATTTTTTGTGAGATTGCCATGGTTGTCTGTGAAGAACAATGATTTTTCGCGATCATACTCGGGTTTTTTGAGTTTGATCTCGTCCATGACCGCAACGGCGTTCGCGTTCAGATCGTTGGGTTTGATTTTGATCGTGTAGGTCAAAGTTCCGGGTTTGCCGGTGTCCTGGACGGCCTGGACGAGTTCGCGCAGGTTCTCGGTCAGTTCCCGGTGGGAGTCTCCGTTGGAGAGGTTGAGCAGGATGGTGGCGAATTCGACGCCTTTCTGCTCCATCACCTCTCCGGACCGCTTGTCGACATACTCAACCATCTGTTTTCCTTTCGTTAAAGGTTTGCATTGTTTCCGGTAAAGAGAACGGCGAGGTTTCCCAGGGTCATGGTGACCGGTTGCTCGCTGGGTGCCGCCTTGCCGTGGCGTCTATGGACGGTCAGGCCGGTGTGGGCGTCGTTGCCTCGCTCGATCTCGGCCTTGATCAGCCGCTCGGACAGGCTGTTGGCGATCTCTAGAGAGACGTCGGCGTGGCAAGGTCGGCCTGGCGGGCGCCGGCAGGCTGGGTTCCTGTTGGCCAGGCGTCGGCGGGTCTGCTCGGTCCTGTCGCCTCCAGCGGCCAGTTCGCGGTGGCCGTCCGCACACCCTGCCGGCTCAGTAGACTGGACGCGTTGGTCTTTTCTCGCCGGGCATTGACGAGGGTCCGGCCGGGCCGGCTGAGTATGCGCAGGTCGGTCGGCGCAGTGCTGTCGGGGCGCCGGCTCTGTGCCGCGCCGCCAGTCTTGCAACGGGAGGCTCACGCGACCGCCTCCGTGTTCTCGCGGGCGATCGTCGCCAGTGCGTGGATCGCGTACGCCGCCTGCTGGGGGACGACCCCGTTTCCGAGTGCCCGCAGCTGTTCCGAGCGCGACAGCCCGATTCTTGGCGCCGTCACCCAGCCTGGTTTCAGGCCCATCATCCACTCGACGAACCGGGTGGACAGTTTGCCGTCGTCCAGCGGGCTGGGAGCCTTTCTGGTCACCGTCTCCCACTGCCGGATAGCTGGAGCGTACGGGGCGAACCCGCCATGACCGCGCTCGACGATGTCGTAGAAGGAATCGCTGCCGGAAAACCCCGAGGACTTGCGTCCGTCCATCTGTGAGGCGGTAGGTGTCGGCAGGAGTTTCAGCCTTTCTCGATCACGCCTGCTCGGCTCGGCGGGTGATTGCCTGAGCGTTGCTTGTGCGGGCTGTGCGGCCCATCGTTCGTGCCAGGGGTCGCGGTGGGAGTCGGCGGCGACGAGGAAGAGTCTGGCTCTGCGGTGTGGGGCGGCGACGTCGCAAGCGCGTACAACCGTCCACCACGCGTCATACCCGTGGGTGGAAAGGTCTCCGACCACACGGCCGGCTCCCCGGATAACAGGTCCATCGCCATGGATTCCCAAATGTCTCTCCCGGGATTCCAGGAGGCTAGAGGCTGACGCTGATAGGGCTCCAATGACGTTCTCCCATACGACTAAATGCGGACGAAGGTCTACGATTCCGCGCATCATCGATTCCCATAGCCCGGACTGGGTGCCGGGCCTCATCCCGGCCCGGCCGCCGGCGAGCGAGAGGTCCTGGCAGGGCGAGCCGCCCACCAGGACGTCCACGGGCTCGACGCCGCCCCAGTCGATTTCCGTGATGTCGCCGAGGTTCGGGACGCCCGGGTGGCGGGCGGCGAGGAGCCTGCACGGCCCCGGTCCGACGTCGCAGACCCACGCGAGTCTGGCTGGCCCGAGCGCGTCTGCCACGCCCATATCCAATCCGCCATAGCCCGTGAACAACGAACCCATAGAGTATGTAGCCATTCGAACCTTCTCTTCTCGATCCCCGTATCGACGTCGTGGGACGGAATTTTGACGGTGAGTGCCCAGCCAGCCTCGATATGCGCCCCGGGGGAGTGGTTCCATCCCTCCAGCTGAGCTAGGCCGTCGGCGATCTGCCGCATCGCTGATCGCATGTAGTCGTGCCGTGCGGCATCAGGCCCGAATGTGGTCCGGACCGGGGTGATCACCTCGTATCCGATGTCGCGCGGCCGCTTCTCGGCGTCCATGAGCGCCTCGCGATTACAATCCGGTAGCCCAGTGATGGGTCCGGAAATATAGAGCTTCACGCCGTATCTCCTAGAGACAGTGGGATATCGATCGGTTTCGAAATGCGGTTCATGATCAGGGGCAGATAGCCGGTTTCGCGTTCGATGGCGATGCAGCGCATGCCCTCGGCGATGCATGCCTCGACGGTGGTGCCCGAGCCGGCGAAGGGCTCGAGGATGGTTGCCCCGTGCGGGGCGACTAGGCGGGTCAGCCAGCGCATGAGCTTGAGGGGTTTGACGGTCGGATGCTGGACGCCGCCGACTTTCGGGCGCTCGACTGCGCAGGCTTTCGCCTCGTACCGGAACACCGGGAAAAGCCGGGAGGGCCCGCTTTCGACCTCGTTCACCGTTGACGTTGACCCGCGGCCGAGCCTCCCGGTGGTCGCGCCATGCCGCGCAATGCCTGACTGGGGCGAGTCTGTTGGCGTGCCCGCCTGACGGTCGAGCTCGGTCGCGCAGCCCTCGTCGAGGGCGACGTTCGGGGTCCACCTGCCATCGGAGCCCTCCACGTGGACTCGTGTGGCGTCGATGTTCAGCGCCCCGGTCCCGTAGGCCAGGACGTTGTCGGCGACCGTGCCCGCGAGAGGCTTGCGGGCGACGATGCACGGCTCGAACGCGGGTTTGAGCGCGGTCCCCCACCCCGCCCACGCCCGGGGTTCGGGCGTGGCGTCCGCCATCGCGTCCTTTTTGCGCTCGCCGTCGAGCTTCTTGTCAATCGCCTTCGCGACGTCGAGGTTTTTAGGGAAGCCCTGCCCGAAAAGCCAGGCGATGGAGTCCCGCACCTCCAAGCCCGCGAGCTCGATCCCCATACCCAGCTGGTGGTAGCGGCGGGGTGACCCGAAAGCGAGCAAATGCCCGCCCGGTTTGAGGAGCCGGCAGCATTCGGTCGCCCACTGTCGGCACCAGTCCACGAATGCGACAGAGGCTTTCAGGGACCGGTCGTAGCGGCCCGCTTCGGCAGCCAGGGATCGGTAGCCGCCGTTCGGCCCGCCGACGCCATCGGGCACGGGGGAGGTTTCTTTCCCCCACTCCTGACGTTTCGCGATGTCTGCGCCGTCCCACGCTTCGCCCGTGAATCTGATCCCGTAGGGCGGGTCAGTCACCACGGCATCGATGGAGTCGGCGGGGAGTTCACGCATGATCTCGATGCAGTCCCCTTGATATATGGTGACCGCATCTTCCTGATAGTAAGGTTTCATCCTGTCGTCTCTCGTGTAGCCGTCTTGAGCCAGCCGCTGCATCGGCGTCTCGTCAGCGAAGACGCCGCGGGCCGAGGACCGGTCCGTGAGTCCGAGCCTCTACGACGTCGGGGCCGGCCCCGAGCACTCTGTGCACGGCCGATCCGACGTCGAAGGCCGGTCTGGGCTTGGCGGGGTGGTCACGGCGAGCGGATTCCCGCCGGCGGGGCGTCGGATTCGCGGGTTTGGCGCATGAGCCATCTCCTGCGCGGCGTAGTGGGCGGGCGGGCCGATCCGGTGGACGGTCGGCGCGTAGCCGGGCCACTGGCCCGTTTCCAGGCAGTGGGCGTACCTGTCCAGGGCGCGACGGGTCTTGGAGCGTCCGATGGCGGCGTAGTCCTCGTCCATCTCGATGACCGAGACGAGGACGGGCTCGCTCGTGGAGACGACTACGTGCAGGAAGTCGACGTTCGTCTCGCCGGTGGCCTCGGCCCAGATCATCCGGTACCACTCGCGTTGGACCGCGTAGTCGAGTCGGGCCGCGTGCCTGGCGAACGCCTCGGGCCGGGCCGACGGGGCCGTTTTCAGATCGACGAGCACGGTGCGTCCCCGGTCCGTCGTTGTCGTCCAGTCGATCCGGCCGCGCATCCACACGCCCGTGACCGGGTCCTGGCAGAAGATCGACTGCTCGGGTGTGCCGTGGGCGAAGACGCCGGCGGTCTGCGGGCAGGACAGGACCGCCTCCGCGCAGGCTCGGATCTGGTCGTAGACCGCCGGGGCGACCGGGATCTTGCCGGCCCGGCGGGCCGTGGCGATGAGCTTCTCGGCCCGCCGGGCCCTGGAGGAGGCGCGGTCGATGACCGCCACGTCGGGGCCGGTCCCGAGCACTTTGGCGTGCACGGCCGATCCGACGTCGAAGGCCGGTCTGGGCTTGGCGGGGTGGTCACGTCGCCATTTCAATACCGCTGGGCAGTCGAGGATCAGTTTGGCCTCGGTCGAGGAGATGCTGCTCGCCTCGACGGGGTCGGCGTGGTAGACGCTCTCGGGGATGCCCGGATAGACGCCCTTTTCGGTGATCTTCATGCGGGGATTCCTTCGTGGATGGTGATGCCGTGCAGGCTGGGGTCGTCGCCCGCGCAGGCGACGGTGGCCACCACCGTCCGCGCCTCGTGGCAGACGCGGGCGGTGATGCTCCGCGGGTCGGGGGCCAGTCCGCGCCTGTGCGCGTCCATCACGGTGCGGGCTTTGGCTTCGGCCAGCAGCCGGCCGACTGGCTGCAGCGGATCGTCGATCGGGAAGCGGAGCTGCAGCCTGCTCCTCGCGTGCATGAGGGTCTTCATGCCGGCTCTCTGTTCGTGTAGATCGCCGGGCCGCAGGGGCCGCAGCCGCCGGGGATGTCCCCGCGGATGGCCAGCGAGCCGGGTCGTGTCGCCAACTGCCCGATCCCCTCACGGGTTGTCGGCTGGACGCCGCACCGGTGATCGCTCGTGCGCTGCCGGCAGGCCGTCTGGGCGGCCTGCGCGGTCTCCTCACGGCCCATGGCCGGACCTCCTTCGGCTTCCGGCCGCTGGGCCGACACGGCGGACGGTTCCAGTCCGATCGGCCTGCCCGTGTCGGTGCCTGTGGGGTTGTCTGTCAGGGTCGTATCGGTCAGGTCCTCGCCCGGTGTGAGGGCGCCGCCGGGGGCGAGCGCGCCCGACCCGGCCCGCTCGCAGAGGCCGGACGGGTCCTGGCCGTGCGGTTCGACCCGCAGGTCGGGGCGCACGGCGTCCAGCAGGTCACCGGCCAGTCGTTCGCTTTGCTCCTGGGAGAGCTTGAAACTGTCGGCTCCCAGGCGCAGGATCGTCCCGCGGCGCTCACCGGGCCGGAACGGCGTGACGGAGATGTCGAGGGTGACTGTCTCATCTCCTGGTGCATGAGGCGGGGTCCGGTTCATCGCGTCGCCGCCTCTCGAAGGCGTTGGTTGCGCCAGATGATGCTGGAGCGTGTGGCGCTGCCTAGGCAGCCGGCCGGGTGCTGGGCGAGGTCGAGCCGGTCGAGGGGGATGAGGTCGTGGTAGGACAGCGCCAGCCATCTGGCGGCGATCTGGTGGGCCTCGGCCTGGGTGGGGGCGTGGATCTCCAGCCACCCGTGCGGGTCGGCGAAGATGTGGCAGGCCGCGTCGGCGGCCGTGAAGGTGACGGCGAAAGTCGTCATCATGCCACCTGTCCCTCGTCGACGGTCTCCACGTCTCCGACGGGCCCGCCGGCCATCCGGTCTGACTCACCGGGCCGGATGGCCGGTGTCCAGAGGCGTTTGACGCTCTCGATGCCTATTCCGATGGTTGTCATGTGTGGTATCCTTCCGTGTGAGAAATGGAGTATTTCTTCCCGCCGTCACCGGTAACGCGATCCGGTGGCGGCGGTTTCGTCGTCGGCGGGTCGGCCCGGGGGACAGGCGGCGCCCCGGCCCGTCGACCGCTGTCAACGGCCCCTGGCGCGGCGGGGCCAGCGGATACGCCGCCGCGGCGGGTCGAAGGGCGCAGCGGCCCGGCCACGGCGCCGACGGCTCTGAGGCGTTTTCTTCTCCGCGTCGAGTAGGGCCTGGACCGTGTCCAGCAGTGCCGCGATCTCCTGATAGCGCCTGTAGGCCAGAATCGCTTCGAGTTCGAGCTTGTCGACCACGAACTCCATGACCTCCTCCGGCGTCATAGCCTCCTCCCCCTTGTCTCCTAGGGATTTGGCGGCGAAGTGCTGCTGATGGCTCTGGCGAGAAGCGCCGTCGGGGCGGCGCCCCTCGCCTTTGAATCCGAGCAGGCGGTTCTGCTTGCCGGCGAGGATCGCCCGTTTCAGGGCGGTCTTCCCAGCCTCCAGGATGCCGAAGATGCAGTCCAGGTCGGGTCCGCCACCGCGACCGGCCCCGGACCCGGCCGGGCGGCCTCTGCACGTCTCCATCGCGTTCGTCGTGTCCTCTCCCGTGGCGGGCCACCGGGCTGGTGGCCGTTCACTGCCGGTGTGTGCCGCCGCCCCGCCTCCGTGCACGCCCGCCGTGGAAGCCGGCCCGTCAGGCCAAACCCAAGGGATGCGACTCAAACTCTTGGGGCAGGCCTTACTCAAGCTCTTGGGGTGGGCCTTTTCGCACACCGCTAGAAGCCGGCCCCGCGCGCCGTCCTGTCCGGGGTGGTCCGCACACTATGACGGCAACCGCCCCGCCAGCCAGGACAAGGAGTCCGCCATGGATCGATCGTTTGAAGCCCTCCACCCCAGACGCCCGGACGGGAGGTTCGACACCAAAGCCGCCGCCGGCCCGGCCGGCATCACCCTCGACCCCGCCGACGGCGAGGAAGAGACGAAGTTTCCGCGCTGTGTCACCGACGAAGACGCCAAAGAACAGATTCGCAGAGCGTTAGAAGGCAGCGTCGGAGAGTACGACATAGACGCCATCTTCGACGAGGTGTTCGACTACGACGACGGCTACGACGAGGAGACCAACGCATGCTGTCTCAGCTCGGCGGGCTATTACGACACGACGTCCGACCCGGAGGAGTTCTGGCAGATCGCCTTCAACCACCAGCTGCCCGACAACTGACCCCCGAGCCGGGCCGTGGGGTTTGTCTGCTCTCGCCAGCAAGAGCAGACAAACCCCACTTCCCATTCCCCATGCGGGCCGGCAGCCCCGCGGCCGGACGAGGGCGCCGACCATACGGGACAGGTGGCCTCACTCCTCGTCCCCGCCCACGCCGACGCGCCGGGCCGCCTTGTCCCTGAGCGAGCGATGGACGACGATCGGCACGCGCGCCCCGGTCCAGGTCACTCGACGTGCCAGGCTGGGCCCGCACGGACACTCCAGACTCTCCCGGTGGAGGGACAGCTCCCCCTTGTGCATGAAATGCGCCAGTCCGTTCGCGTCCATAGCTCTCACATCTCCTCGTATTCCGATAGGGTCCCGATCCCGCCCCGCAGGCGACGGGCGAGCGGCCATCGGCCAGTCACCGCCGATGGCGTTTCTGCTAGCGGCTGGAGCCGGCAGGTCACATCCGGCGCCTGCCCGCCGCCCAGACGGCGCCCGCCAGGAAGGCCCGGCGCTCGCGGGCCCCGGACGTGCGGGCCAGGGCCGCGGCCCTGGCTTCCTCATCGAACGGCGTGTTCTCTTCACCGGGCCGAAGGGGACGATAAAGGCTTTCCCTGGTTTCGGTCACGGTTCCCTTAGGTGTGGTGGGCGTCGGGGCGGCGTGGAGTCTGGTCCGGGCGGCTCGTCCGCGCTCCTGCAGATCGGCCAGGCGCTGCGGGCTGAGAGCGATCGGGCGTCGGGCGGCCGCGGCCAGGACGAAGTCGCCGGCGGGGGTCGTGAACTCGGCCCATTCGGCCGGCCCGTCGAGGCCGGCGCGGATCTGGGCGAACCGGTCAGGCCTCCTTCTCAGGCGCCTGATCACGTCCGGCTGACGGCTCCAGATCCGCACAAGCGGGTCGTCGTCGCCCATGGCGATCACGGTTCTGCGCGGTGAGGACCCGTCCGGACCGGGGCCTGGCCGGGAATGCCTCCTGTGGGGCCTGGACGGCTCCGGCTCGGCCCGGCCGGCCGTCTCGATGGGGGACATGTAGGGCTCCTTTCCTGGGTGCGTCCCCGTTGTGTGCCGCGAGCGCGGCCCCGTGCACGCCCCGACGCCGGTCCTTGCGGCCTCTAGCGAACGGTTCCAGGCGCCGGCCGCCGCACCGGAACCGAAACGGGTGGAGGGACTTCGGGGCCGCCTGGTGGGTTGTGGGCTGACGGTAACTTGGGTGCATGTTCTGCGAGCATCCTGGTCAGGCTTCTAGCGAGCTCCCTGATACGACTACCGACCAGCGGTGGCACCGGGTGGACGGGCCCGCCCTGCTTGCAGTGGCCAGTGCACTGCAGCTGAACCCTGCCAACGTGGCTTGGCTGCTAAGGCTGCAGCGTCTTGCTGTCGTTGCGGCCGGCCTTCCAAGCCGACCTGATGCGCCGACCTTGACCTTCTCAAAGCTGAAGGGTCTGTTAGCGGCTCCGGGAATCGACGACGCGGACACTCCTCAAATGCAGGATCCGTACGAGGGACTGTTCACTTATGAGGTTCTGTTTTACGGCGGTCCGCGTCTGACTGTCCAGGGTCTTGCGACGCATTCGGGGCACAGCGCCGATTTCCTGTTGCGCTCGATCTTTCGGGCACCTGAAGGTGCCTTCCCGGCTGCATTCCTCGACAAGGTTAAAGCTCTCGCGGAATTGCTTCTTACAGTCAGCGACAAAATATGTCGAAATGCCGGATTAAATCGTCTCAGCATCGCTAAAGACGATAGAAAGGACATAGATATTCCACCAAAAAATAAATTAAAGGAAATACCGCATCGGGTGCAATTAAATAAAGATAAAGTGTTTTCCACATTTTCTAATAATATACGTGAATATTTGTGGGTTAAACTTGTGCGAGAGCAGGGACAATCGGTGTCTCTTCCGGGTGATTGTGCTGAATGGCCGACGATTCAGCCGTTGGTGTGTTCCGGGACGCGAATCGTGGCGCCGGCGCCTCCGGAACTGACAGCGGCGTTGAGACACCATGTCATATGTGCGGCCATTGAAGAAAAATGCGTCGAAACTTTGATCGATTCAATGCTTTCATTGTCCGTTGACAGAATGAAAGAGCTTCTTGGAGGTATGGTCGATAATCCATTTGAGCTCGTTGTGAGAGAGAAGAACTGGGCGCGTCTGCAGGCGCAATTCGATCGCGATAAGTTGATGGATGTTTTCATCATTGTGGACGACCTTGACGGCTACAATCACTCCGCTGCCTACGGAACGTGGGATGCTAAAGAAGTTCTCGCGAAAGTCGAACAAGAAGCTAGCGAGACGTCTCATAGTGATCGAATTCTTCGCATATACTCGCCGGTGACTGTCGGCCGTCACCTCACGAGCGACCTGGAGGGCGACAGCCCGACGCTGTTCGCTTCGTGGGAGGAGTTGCAGACCATCTTGCAGACCCGCGGCTTCGACGGGCTGGGGCTGTGGTATTTCGCTCGCGCCGAGCGTCGATTCCGCCAGCGCACATCGGGGTTGACGTTCTCGATGGTGGATACCTTCGCCGCCTATCGTGATCACGGGATGAGTTTTGACCTGGGCAATGAACCCTCGTCCAGTTTCTGCTGTATAGAACCCGGCAGTGGCCAGCAGCTGAGAGTCGAAAATGCCCAAAATTATGATCGCCGATATTTCGCCATGCCTGGTGAAGAATATTATGCGGAGGCATGGTCTTTGCATGGCAGGAATTCATCGCCTATATATTTAACGCGAATTCCTTACGGTATAGCATATATTGTTGACCTCGATACGACGATTGTTTGGGTTTATCTTTCTCAAAATGAAAAGAAGGCTGACGCTTCTTTCGATCGTTCGCTCATGGTTGTCGCCGAAGCGCTCGCCTATTGGATTTGGCAGCTGTGGAAAGAGGAACCGGATACAATCGCGCAGTCAGCAACTGTTGAAGGATTCATTGAATGCGTAGTTAGCGTTTCCCCGTTCAAATCGGATTCCAATGAGCGGTTGCGTGCCGAAAGAAGGGGAAGCGCTCTGGATTTTGAGTTCTCAACGGACAAGGCGCTTCCACGCCAGGGGAACGAAATCGATCGCGTTCTAGTGGCCGAGCTCTACCGATTGCTCGGTGGCATGGACGATGGAATCGTGGATCGCGTCGCTCCAGCGGGCTTGAAGGGCATGATACACGTAACCGACTATCGAGACATGAGCGCCTGGGCACACGACCGCGAGCCGGCCTGGCCCGGCGCGAAGGAAGCAGGCTCCGAACTCCTCGACGAGCTCGGCTCGCACCTTACCGGTGAACGGCGCCTTCCGATCGGCCCCGTTTCCGATTGCCGGCGAATCCAAGTACTCACCGACTACGTCGTCCCCTGGCTCATCGACCGGCTTCGTGATGAAATCGCCGACCTTTCCGGAGTCGGACTCCTCGAACGACTCATCGAGCGAAACGAAGCGCTCATCGCACACTGGGCGAGTGAGGCGGCGCTACTCGCCCCGCGGTTCGCTTGCTTCGGAGCCGCCGACGATGAGGTAGAGCACATCCAACGCCGACAGTCCACCGCCGCCACCTCTTTGATGACGAGCAGATTCCTCATTGAATTCGCCTCAGCCTTCCCGCCCTCGGGCGCGAACCTGGTGAATCGTGAACGTTACGAACGGCTTATGGCGCTAGGCTCGGAAATCATCAGCAAAGGGATGCTCGCCGATTCACTTAAGGACGCAATCTCCGACACGCATCTTTGCATCCTACAATCCGGACAATTAGGATGGTCGGACGAGGACGACTCGTATATGAACGCTCTTAAGATGTTTTCTCACTTCCGGGCGGAGTCGGTCCTCGCCGACGCATCCCAAAATACGATAGATCGCCGAGTGCGACGACCGGATCTCATTCAAGCTGACGAATTGGCCGCTGAAGCCTTCGGATTCACCTATACGGAGCTTTTAGAAGGCGCGCACGCGCTCGTTGACCTGCTCGAAGACGGCCAGACGGTGACGACGTCTCAAGACGTTCTCCACGACACTCTCACTGACGCGTTGAGCTGGGACGAGGAGAAAGTCCACGCTTTCCTACGGAATTTGACGCTTTCCCCGTTTCCCGGAGATATGAACAAATTCTGGGAGGACAGAAACGTCTTTCCCTGGAGATTCAATCGCGACCGCTCCTACCTGAGATGCCCGCTGATCCAACAGGAGGGTGAATTCTCATTCGGACGGCGCGCGCTACTTCACGCGCCTGTGTACTGGATTGAGCAGTATCGAACAGGACGATTGCGCGCAACTGGAAAGATGAAATCCGCAATCGATCGCCAACGAAATAAAAAAGGACGCGATTTCGAAACCCGAATCGCTGATCTTTTACGAGACAGTGGTTATGAAGCTGTTAAAGAAAGGCTTCGTCGCATAGGGGAGTACGATTTTCGTAAGCTCGATGGTAGGGATCTTGGAGATATAGATGTATTCGCTTTGGATGTTAAAAATCGTAAAATTGTTCTGATTGAGGCAAAAAATCTTGAAGTTGCGCGTACACCGACTGAGTTGCGCAATGAAGTGAAACAATTAATTGGTCCTGGCAATAGTGCCATTGAACGTCTAAAAGAACGAGAAGATTGGATTAGATCCCATATGAATACAGTCCTTACAGAATTTAAAATTCATAATAGAAACGGATGGTTTACTCAAGCTATAGTAGTCGTAAGCCATCCGATCCTCTCTGAATATCTTCGACACGACGCAAATATACCCGTAATTCCCATTGAAAAGCTAGAAAGCCATCTATCAACGACAAAATAAATACAGTCACCTTTATGACATATATGCATATCTTATCTATGAAATAATTTAACGTAAAACGGGTTGTGCTTCATATATACTATATTATAGTTTTTAATGAGATTAATAACCATTGAAGGGATAGAAATGTACGATGAACCACTTCCGTTCCTTTCCGGACTCGTCCAACGGTGTCAGCGGTGCGGGGGTGGCGGCCCGGCGGACGGACCCTGTGTGCGATTCTCAGGCCCGTTCCAGGCCGGAGGCATATCTTTACCTGGGTGGTGGCCTGTTCTGGCGTGAGAGACGATCCTACGGGGCCTGGCGGGTGTTTCCCGCGGCGTCTACCCGGCTGACGCGGGCGCGGGCGTAGCGCAGGCAGGGGCCGATCTCCTCGACTTGGATCTCCAGGCTCGTGCGCCGCTGGCCGTTGTGCTCGTAGGAGCGGACGGCCAGACGGCCGGTGACGACCACCCGCATCCCCTTGGTCAGGGTCTCGGCGACGTTCTCGGCGTATTCGCGCCATATGGAGCAGCGGATGAACAGGGTCCGACCGTTCTGCCACTGCCGGGTCTGGCGGTTCAGGGTGCGCGGGGTGGAGGCGACGGTGAAGGCGGCGACCGGGTGGCCGGACGGCGTGTACCGCAGCTCGGGGTCGCCGGTGAGGTTGCCGACGACGGTGATGATCGGCTCGCCTGCCATGGCTAGGGCTCCTTTCCGGGGTCGGTGGCCAGGATCCGGCGTTTGAGCTCGGAGTCGGGCAGGTCCTGGACGGCTTTGCGCGCCGCGTCCGGGTGGGCCCGGCGGTACCGGCGCCAGCGGTCCTGCTCGGCTCGGCGCTCGCGGCGCTCGCGGGCGATTCTGGCTCTGGCTTGGTGGGGCGTCTCGGGGGCCGGGGCGGGCAGGCGGTATCCGCCGCGTTTCTCGGCGCGGACGAGGTGGTTGGTGAAGGCGCGGTCCCAGTCGGCGTAGCGCTTGTCCTCGGCCGCGGTCCACGACCGGAACTCGTCGGCTTCCTGGGCCAGGGACAAACCCCAGCCGGGCCGTTGCAGGGCGTTGTAGGCGGCGACGCGCTCGGCGTGCCTGGGGCCGGGCGCCCAGTCCTCGGGCAGGGGCCGGCGGCGTCGGCGCGGCGGGGGTCTTCCCTCCTGGTCCGGCTTGTCGGGGCCGGGCGGGGTCGAGCCGGGCTCGTCGTTAACGATTCCCCCCACACCCCCTACAGATGGAGCTTTAGCGACATCTGTAGGAAGGGGTACGGGTACGGGGTTGAGTTTTGCTTCCGTTGTGCCAGGCACATCGCCGGCATTTTGCTTGTCGGTTTGCTTGGCAAAGTGCTTGGGTCTTTCGTCGTGCCGGTTCGCGGCCCTGGCCTTGCCTCCCTTGCGCCCGGCCTCGGCCCGCTTCCTGCGGATCTCCTGGATCCTGCTCGCGGACGGGTTGTACTCATGCCAGTCGTGGAAGAGGTAGCCTCCCTCGGTCTCCTCCCACAATCCCGAGGAAACGAGCTCGAGGATCTCCTCGTCGGACCCGAACCTCTCCGCACACCTGTTCGAGACGAAGCCGTCCGTGAGATGCCGTGACGCGTACGAGGCCGCGAGGGTCCACAAGCCGATCGCCGCGGTGGAGCACTCTAGGACTTTCGGGTGATCGTAGAAATAATCGTCGATCTTGAACCAGGCCACGTCATTCCTCCCGTCGGCCGGCCAGCCAAGCAAACCGGTTGTGCTTGGAAATTTTGCTGGGCAAACCGCTGGCAAATTGCTAGCCGGCGGGATTCAGGGCCGGCGTCGGCATCCGACGCCGAGGCGGGGAAGGCCTCCAAGAGCGCGGCCGACTCCCAGGCCGCCACCGCCCACGGCGAGGCCGAAACCCTCCGTGCCCGCGAGTGCGGAGGTTCCGGATTCGAGCGGGAGTGAGAGGGCGCTGGGCCCGCCGGGCGCGGGTCTGGTTCGCCCGGCCGTCGCGGTCGGTCGTCGTTGGCGGCGCCGGTGGAGGCCTTCAGAGCGGTGGGCGTGATCCTGGTCGTGTCGGTGTGGCGCCGGGTTTGCCGGTGGCGTGGAGGAGTTCGCGCGGGTTCTCGGTGGCAGGCCCCGCCGGGGAGCCGGAGCGGGATGGTGGCGGATTCGACGCCGTCCTCAACCGCCTCCCCGGAGCGCCTGTCGATGTAGTCGACCATTCTCGTTTCCCTCTCTTTCCGCGAGTGTTCGGGTCGTCAGTGAAGCCGGCGGGATGGCCGGGCTGGGCGCGGCTCGACGCCTGGGCCTTTGCGGGGCGGTGATCTCGGAGGCGATCGAGGTGTGTCCTGCCGGTGTCTTGCCGGTGGTCGGGCCCAGCGCGGCCGGTGGCCGTCCGAGAAGGCCCCTCGATGCGGGCCCGCTCCACGGCGTGGCAGGCCTGGCGGGGGGCGAAGCGGTCGGCGGGCGGGGGTGCGGCATCAACTGTCCTTTCTCGCGGCGGCGGATTAGCGGGGCGCTGCCTTCCCGGAGGATGTGTGCCGGCGCCGGCCGGCGTGCACGGCGCTTGCCGGGCGGCACACCTCTTAGACGTCGCCCCGGTCCGGGACGCGAGAACGCAGAGAAAAACGGGGGAGGGGCGTATGGAGGCGGGCGTCTTCCTGGACGGGCTGGCCGCCCACCGACACGTGCGGGTCACCGACTGCGGGGCGGGGGTCAGCGCCTACAACTTCACCCGGCAGGCCTTCCGCAAGGGCCTGTGGGACCGGTACACGATGACCGCCCGCGGGCTGTTCGCCCGACAAGGCGTGATCGTGGGGCGGGGATTCGACAAGTTCTTCGCCCTCGACCAGGCCGGCACAGGCCTGGACGGCCTGGCCTGCCCGGTGACGGCCACCGAGAAGATCGACGGGTTCCTGGCCATCGCCTTCGCCCTGGACGGGCGAATCCGCGTCTGGTCCAAGGCCGGACCCACCGACTACGCGCGGGCCGCCCGCCGCGCCCTCGACCGGCGGCTGTCGGGCACCGACCGGCAGCGCCTGCACGACCTGCTGGCCGACCACGACGTCTCCCTGGCCCTGGAGATCGTTCTGGACGACGACCCTCGCCTCGTCCGCGCCCCCGCCGCAGACGAGGCGACCTTGCTGGCCGTGATCGCCAACGCCCCGACCCAGACTCTGCGCCCCGATCTGGCCGGGGCCGTGCCCCTGCCACGGCCCCGGCCCCTCGGCGCCGCCGACGACCGGGCCGGCCTGGACCGGCTCGTCCGCACCGCCCGCGACAGCCACGGCGAAGGCGCCGTCCTGACCGACGCCACCGGACGCATGGTCAAAGTCAAATCCGACCGCTATCTGGCCCTGACCCGATTCCGGACGGCCGTCACCCGCGTCTGGCAGGGCACAGCCGACCACCTGCCCGCCGACATGGCCGACGTCGAGAACGCCCTGCGCCGCACACGCCGATGGCATCGCCTGCCCGCCTACACCGCCACCGGCCCGGCCGGGCGCCCCGCCCTGGACATCCCCGCCCTCCTAGACGGCCTCCCACCCCGCCGGTCCCACATCGTGAGACACCCGTCGGATCCGCCCTCTATACAGGCATGACCGGCCACACACTCCACCTCGCCGACAACCAGACCATCCTGCCGGCCCTGCCCGACGCCTCCATCGACACCATCATGACCGACCCGCCCTACGGCACCGGCCGAGACCGCGAATACCCCGACACCTACACCCCCGCCGCATGGCAGGCCATGATCGAAGCCTTCCTGCGCCACGCCCACCGCCTGCTGAAACCCAGCGGCGTCTGCTTCACCGCCGTCGCCGCAGCCACCCTCGGCTACGCCCAACGCATCGGCGACGCCATCTTCACCCCCGCCCACCGCATCGCCACCCTGACCTGGACCGACCGCGGACAGGCCGGAGGACGCTTCACCCGCGGCGGCACCGACTACATCCTCGTCTGGGCCCGCGACCGCACCCGCGCCCGCCCCTGGAGCGAACCCCTGCCCGGCGTCGACGACTTCATGGACACCGTCCGCGCCGCCTACCAAGCCACCGGATCCGACGCCCAAGCCGCCGCCGCAGCCCGCGCCTGGGCCCGCACCCACCCCGACTGCCCCTGGGCCAAGGAATACCGCCACAGCCTCCGCGGCGTTCCCGCCCGACACGTCCCCCTGACCGCCCGCGGCCACGCCTACACCTACCACGTCACCGCCCCCGACGGACGCCGCCTGTGCCCACCCGGCGGCTGGCGCTGCCCCCAAACCACCTTCACCCGCCTGGCCGCCGCCGGCCTGATCGCCTGGAGCGGCCGCCACCCCCGCCGCATCCTCACCCTCGACCCGACCAAAGGCACCCCGCCCGCCCCCGTGATCCACCGCGACCGCCGCCACGCCACCGACCACCTCGCCTCCCTCATCGGCCCCGGCCGCTTCGCCTCCCCCAAAGACCACCGCGAACTGGCCCGATGGATCGACATGTCCACCCCACCCGACGGCACCGTCCTCGACCCCTTCGCCGGCTCAGGCTCCACTGGCGAAGCCGTCATGCGCCTGAACGCCGCCCACAACCTCAACCTGACCTCGATCCTCATCGAGAACACCACCGGCGACGTCGCCCGCGACCGCCTGACCGCCGTCGCCGCCCACACCGGACAGACCCTGACCATCCACACCCCCACCCCGCCCACAGGCCGAGCCCCCTGCCGAACCTGCCTGACCGACCGACCCTGGACCGACCACGACATCCACACCGCCATCCGCCCCCTGACCACCGGCATCCCCGACACCCTGACCGACGCCCTCACCGGCCACCCCCACACCGACACCCACCCCATACCCGACCAGACACTGCGCCTCCTGGCCCGCCTCGCCCTCACCCACCACACACGCCTCACCCTCCACACCATCGAACACACCCACGGACAAGCCGCCCACGAACACGGCGCCACCTGGCGCGACATCGCCCTCGCCTACGGCATGACCACCCCCACCGCCGCATCCCAACACCTCGCCAACCACCCCCGCGACACCCCCACCCCGGCCACCGGCCTGACCCCGCTCTGGCACCCCCACACCCTGCACACCCTCACCGACACCACAACCGCCCCCGCCCTCCACACCGCCGCGACCGCCCTGACCGCCGCCACCACCTCCCCCCTGCACACCGCCAAACCCGACGCCTGCCACCACCTGGCGCTCGCGGTGTGCGCCGCGGCCGCCGCCGCGCGGATGACAGAGGCCGCCGAGCGCCTGGTCGGCCAGGCCCGCGCGGCCGGCTGTTCATGGAGCCGGATCGCCCGCGCCACCGGCTACCGGCACGACACCTCCGTCCGCTCGGTCTACGACCCCGTCTCCCGGGCCCGGCGCCGACGCCAGTCCCGAGCCTGGCGGAAGAGGAGGGACGCACCCTCGTGACGCCACGACCGATCCGGGCGTGGCGGGGCCCCGACCTTTCATAGGCCGGGGCCCCGTGTATCCCCGCAGGTGCGGGGAGCAATATGCGTCAACCCTGCATGCCGGGTCATCCCCGCGGATGCGGGGTGCGGGAGTCGGTTCGTCACGCCGCTGGTTGCAGTCTAGCGGCAGGGTCCGCCGCGTGTTACGCCTGCCGGGGCCTCCTGGCTGGGACGGGCCGGCTTCGTCCCCTGCCGTGCAAGAGGATGTAGGCTGTCGGCGATGACAGCGGCCCGGCATCGATAGGCCGCGGGCGCCGGGCCGGATCCCGCTCCGGTCCGATGGGCGGGGCGTTCTGCCGGTGCGATAATCCAGGGCATGGACGCCTCAAAATGGATCGGAACCGGGATATCCCTCATCGGCGCGGGCATCGCCGCCTGGCAGGCGCGGGGAGCGGGGAAAGCCCGCACGGATGCTCAAAAGTCCTCGGAGCAGGCCGCCCAAACGGCCCGACGCCTGGCGCAGGCGACCGAGGATCTGGCCGAGTTGGCGCGCAAGGACGCGGACAGGAAAAGGCCGCCGTGGCGAATAGAGTATCAGGGCGGGGATATGTATGCGCTTATCAATGATTCAGACGACAAAATGAGCAACGTGGATATGTGCCCACGAGAAGATGAGGAAGATTTCAGCGAATATTTCCCGACCGACATACATGGCAGATCCTCACGAAGGTTCCCATACTGCAGTACGCTTGGAACGAGCTTTGATAGGCGTGTGCGTGTCACGTGGACGTGGCCGGACGGGACCGAAGACAAGTGGGAGGGCGAGATCCCCGCGAAGCAGCGGTGAGTGCGGGGGTGTCTTGGTCCCTCATTCGTCTCGGGCAGGGCAGTGGGGTCGCCTGGTGGCCGGGCAGACGGCCGGGTCGTATGCGGTGGGGATTCCGCAGTTTCGCCACATGTCCAGGAAGGTCTGGGTGTACAGCCAATTCCTGGGGTCGAGGACCCTCCCCAGGACGGTGACGACGACGGAGGAGGCCCCCGCCGCGCGCAGGTCGGCGGCGGCGGAGAAGGCCGCCGCGCCGGTCACCCACGAGTCGTCGACGAGGAGGACCCTCTTGCCGCGGACCTCGGATCCCGCCGCGAAGTCCCCCTCCACGGGTTCCCGGCGTTTCGTCTCATGCGTTGTGGCGGGCCCGACGTAGTCCAGGCGCGCACGCGGCCGGTTCGGGCACAGGGCCCGCGCCAGCGCCCACAGCATTCCCTTCGAGCGGCCCTGCGTGGAGGGGATGACCGTCAGCGTGTCGATCGTGCCGTAGACGCGTTCGATGCAGGGCATGTGGCATGAACTGACACGGGCCAGTGCCGCCAGGCGTCGGAAAGCCGGACTCGGGGTGCTCTGTCTCTTATAGGCCACGAGATCTCGATAGAGCTGCTCGCCTTTCGGGGCGAAGGCGAGGGGGATGAGGCCGTCCACCGCTGCCCGGGGAGCGCGGGAACAGGGGTAGCAGTAGTCGTAGCCCGGCTTGTTGGGCATCGAGCACAGATCGCACAGGCCGACCGGCGCAAGGAGAGTCTCCTGTTCGTCCAGGATGTCGATTCTGACGTTGCGCGTCGTGGAGGCGATGCGTTTCAGGAGAGGCCCGTGGCTGTCAGATAAGCGCGAGTTGGGCATCGGGGAGGATTCCGGGCGGCAGCTTGAGGGATTCGGTGAGCAGGCGCACCACGTCGTCGGGGCTGTGGGCGACCTCGACGTCGGCCAGGGGGTCGTCGGCCAGGGCTTTCCCCCAGGTGGTCTGGGCGGCGACTTGGGGGCAGACGATGACGGGGCGTCCGTGTTTGAGGGCGGCCCGGACTTGGTGGCGGGTGCCGGACTTCTCCGCTGCGGCGATCACGACGGTGGCCAGGGCGTAGCCGGACATGGTGGCGTTGCGCATCGGGAAGGAGGAGGGCCGGGTCGGGGTTCCGGGGGCGAACTGGGAGACGATCAGGCCCCCGGCGTCGACGATGTCGGCCTGCAGGGGCGCGTTGCGGCGAGGGTAGGTCTGGTCCAGGCCGGTGCCGACCACGGCGACGGTCCTGCCGCCGCCGTCCAGGGCTGCCTGGTGGGCGGCGGTGTCGATGCCCGCGGCCAGGCCGGAGACGACGCTGTAGCCGGCCTGGACGGCCGCTGCGGCCACCTCCCGGGCCTGGGCGAGGGCCGGGGGCTGGGCGTGGCGGGAGCCGACGACGGCCAGCCCGGTCTCGGCCCCGCCGGCCGGCAGGGCGCCGCGGGTGAAGATCACCGGCGGGTAGTCGCAGACGTCCAGGAGCTGGTCGGGATAGTCCGGGCCGACGCACGCGATCACCCGCATGCCCTGACTCTGCCAGCGGGCGGCCCGGGCGCGGGCGGCGTCCAGCTCCCTGTCGATGCCGTCGGGGCACGCCCGGCCCAGGGCCGACACGGCCGTGTCGGCCTCGTCGAGGGCGGCCCGGAGCCGGGCGGGCGTCAGGCCCGGCGTGCCGTAGGCCAGAGCGAGGACGGCCAGCTCCTCATCGTTCATAGGAGGATCCTCCTTTTCCACCCGGACAGCGGGGTCAGTCTACTGGCGACTCTAGCAGCCCAGCCGGCGCGTCGACTGCCGCGGGTCGGGTGTCGCCCGCCGGCTGGGCTGGTTGTCTGGTTTAGGGGGTGTCGTGTTCGGGTGGGGCGGGGTGGTTGATTGCGTCGTGGTGGGCTTTCCGGAGTGTTTTTATGAGCGTGGTCGGTGGGACGCATCCGTCTGGCACGTGTCTGGTGGCGTGCTCGCCGATGGCGGTGATCTCCCGGGCCACGATCGTGTCGATGACGGTCGTGTCCAGGGGCGAGCGGGCGGCGAGCCAGTCGGCCACGGTCGGGGCGAGCTCCTGGTAGAGGCGGCGCCTGTGGCGGGCCAGGCAGTCGGCCTGCTCGTCCTGGCGGGTCAGCATGGCCCGCAGCCTGGCCCGGGCCCAGGCCAGGCGTTCGACCAGGCCCTCCAGGCCCTCCAGCCGGGCCAGCCGGTCGGTCAGCCCGTGCGTGGCCACGGTCAGGTCCTGGTCGATCAGGTCGCGGATCGCGGCGGCGGTGGAGACCAGCTCCATGCCGATGCGGGTGACCGTCACCGTCGCGGGCAGGGGGGCGATGCGCCCCTCCAGCAGGCGGGCCAGGCCGATCGGGGCCGGCCCGCCCCGGTCCATCAGCACGTCCCAGACGTTCCCGTCGTCGCGTCGGGCGGCCAGCTTGCCGCTGGCGGTGGCCCGCCACAGGCCATGCGGCTCGACGCCGGCCAGGCGCCCGTCCATGCCGATCGCGTCCCCGTTGGCCAGCATCGCCGAGACCACCCGCCCTTGCTGGTCGTGGTAGAGGCGCAGCCGCCTGGAGGGCCAGACCAGGACCCGGCCCGCCAGGCCCGCCTCGGGCTGGTAGCGGGCCCGGGGCCGGGTCTTGTCGTCCTCCCAGACCGGCCCGGCCATCTCCTGGCCCCATCTCCCGTCGGGCAGATTCCACACGATCGTCTCGGCCAGCGACGGGCCGTGCACCACGGCGGTGTGCACGCCCGCCAGCAGGGCCGGCCCGATCGGCATCGACCGGCAGCGGCCCGGCCCCGAGGACAGGGGGTCGCCCACGATCCCGGTGCGGATGCCGGCCGGGTCGAAGAGCATGCGGGCCAGCAGCGCCAATGCCGCCTGACCGGCCGGCAGCGGCCCGGCCGGAGCCCGACCGCTGGGCGAGTCCAGCATCAGCCGGTCAAGGCCCAGCCCCTTCCGGGAGGCCGGCTCGATCTCGTACTGGCAGAAGACCCGCGCGTCGAAAGCCCGGCGCCAGCCCGCCAGGTACCGCTGCACGCCGGGGATGTCCAGACCGTCCCGGAAACACGAGCCGGCCCGCCAGGCCACGGCGATGACCAGGCGCTCGACCGCCCGCGCCTGGATCGCCGAGGCCGGCATGACCCGCGCGATCCGCCGCGCCTGATCGAACAACCCCGCCAGACTCACACGCCCCCACGAGCCATCCAGGAACCGGACCGGCACCCAGGCGTCCTCGACGAGGTTCATCGTCCGATCCACCTGTCGAGCGTGGCCCGGTCCAGGCCGGCCTGCTGGGCGGCCTGGGCGACGCCCTCGCCGTTCATCTGCGCGGCGATCATCACTCCCCGCACCTGGTCCTCGGCCTGGACGGCGCGCCGGCGCGCCGGACCGACACTCCCGGCCGAGCCGCCGGACTCGGCCTGGGCGAGGCGGCGGCACGCTTCCTGCCAGTCGCGCAGGGCCTCTTCGACGGTGATATCGCCCAGGATCCACATCCCCGCCCCGTCCATGGCCTCACCGGCCCCCGGGACCGACCGGAACACCGGGAAATAGTGAGGCCCATCGGCCTCGGCGCCGGCCGGGACCGGCTCCTCGACGTCGACGTCGGCCTGCCGGTCGCCGTCCGTGCGGGCGTAGACCTGGTCGATCCTCTCCCAAGCGGCCACGATGGCTTGCACGTCCTGCTCGCAAGTCTGCGACCCGACCGGCCCGAGCCACGCCCGGACCACCTCCTCAGCCGTACGCTCAGGGAAAGCGATACTGCGATTCATCTCAAACTCCTATCTGCTCACCGACCCACCGGCCGGAGCCTCCTTTTTCCTTGCCGGAGGCCGCCGATCGGCGCCCTCTTACTGTCGGTGTGTGCCGCCCACCCCGCCCGTGCACGGCCAGGACGCGGCGGGGCTACAGGTCCGCACCGTTCAGGGAGGCGATCGCCTTGACCGCGGCGACGAACTCACCAAGGGCCTCCAACCGGTCCGGCCCGTATCCGGTCTGCCCGGCAAGGTCTTCGAGCCGGCCCGCCCAGAAATCGGCGGCGGCCTGAGCCGAGGCGTGTGCCCGCCCGGTCGTGTCCGTATAGCCCGCCACGTCCAGGCCCGTCTGGCCCGGCCAACCGTCGGAGGGGCCGGTGACCGGCTTCCGCCGGGTCACGGCTGGGACGTCAGGTGCCAGCCCCGGCACAGGGGACACCTGTAGTAGCGCCGCTCGCACCTGCGCGAGGACCGACAGTTGCGAGCGCCGGCGAGGGCGATCATCGCGGCGAGCCTGTCGTAGTAGCGGACTTTGCCGCTGTAGCGGCACCGGCTCCGAGGACGGCGCCGGCGACGGTGCCGATCGCGGTGTCGGTATGGGCTTGAGACGGGCGCTCGTGTCATGCTGGGGTCCCTTTCCCTAATCGTCGAAACAACCTGAGCCGGCCGGGCCGGCCTAGCTTGCTTGTGTGCCGCCCGGCCCGCCCCATGCACGGGCTCGCGGCACGACGCCCCCGCGAGCCGCCCACAGAACCGCTACGCCCCCGACGCCCACTCCCTCCGCACAGACCGCATCCGCCACAGGCCCCGGACCCGTCTGCCCACCCGTCGGGCCGTGATCGACTGCGTCGAGAAAACCCTCGACGTCGGGACAGGGATCATGCTCCCTTGGCGCCTGACGGGCGCCGCTGTTGGCGGGTCTCCTCCCGCCCAAACCCGTCTCGTCGTCATGGTCGTCTGGTGGACGCTCCCCACGCTGGTCGAGCGGGCCTGGCGCGTGTGGGCGAGGACCGGCGGTCGGAGCCCGCATCGCTGGGATAGGAGGCTCCGCCGACCGCGAGCGCTGGAGCCGTGATGGCCGGGAGGGAGAGGGGAGCAGACCAGCTTGCTCTATGCTCACCGCTTGGACGGGGCCGCGGATCGCGCCCGCCTCCCCGCTAGAGCCTGAACGTCGCCTGGTATCTGCGAAGGCGCGTAGCCGGCTTGTCGTCGTGTCGGTCTCTGCCGGGCCGTGCACGGCTGGGGTGCGGCTCCTGGCCGTCGTCTCATTCGACGGGTCGTCTCAGCGCCGCGTTTGCGCAGCCTGTGCACGAGACGGGGCGGCGGCACACAGCGAGGGTGCGGGCGAGCGCATCCCCGAGAGATGCTTTCCCGCCGTCGGGAATATGACAGGCTGAAGTGGCAGCATAGTGAAAGGGCGGGCTGCGATGAGCGAGGATGTCCGGGTCAGGGTGGACGGCGGCCTCCTGACGGTGTCCAGTCCCTACAACCAGGAGTACGTGGCCGCGGCCCGGCGTCTGGGCGGCCGGTGGGATCCACGGGCGACGGTGTGGAGGTTCGATGCGCGCGAGGAGCAGCGCGTGCGCGACCTGCTGCGCCAGGTCTACGGCACCGACGGCACGAGCGCGGTCGAGACGGTGACCGTGCGCGTCTGCGCCGGCCAGTACGCCGGCGAACGGCAGATCTACGTGGCCGGCCGGGTCGTCGCCCGCCGCCGCTGCCGTGACGAGGAACCGCGGCTGGCCTCGGCGGTGACCGTCGTCGACGGCAGCTTCGCCCCCTGCGGCGGATCGGTCAGACACCCCCGCCTGGGCGACAACGACGCGGTCTTGCAGATCCGCGACGTGCCCCGCGTCATCGCCGAGCGCGACGGCCTGGACATCGTCCCCGACCCCGGGCCCGCTGGCTTGGACGAGTGTGACCGGCAGAGCCTGACGGCCGAAAGACAGCGCCTGGCCCGCCGCCTCGCCCGCATCGACGCCCTCCTGGCCTCCGCCCCCATTGATCCCGACAAGCCGTGACGGCCACGACGACATCCCGCCCGCCGCCGGCCGCGGCGGCGCATCGCGCGTGAAACGCCGCGAACGCCGCACGCGCAAGACGAGAAGACCGCGGGTAAGGTACCCGTATGCACGACGCCGACCTGCGCCAAGCCCTTCACCGACGCCTGGCCCGCCAGCACCGGGACGACCCGCACGACACCCGGATCCTCGACGAGTTCGGCATCTGCGGACAAGTCCGCGTCGACGTCGCCGTCGTCAACGGAGCCCTGACCGGCTACGAACTCAAAAGCGCTCGCGATACGCTCAAGCGCCTGCCCCGGCAAGCCGACTACTACTCGAGAGTCCTCGACTACGCCCACATCGTCGTGGCCGACACCCACGCCGCCGACGCTTTGCAGATGGTCCCCTCCTGGTGGGGCTGCACGATCGCCGCGACCGGCGCCGACGGCCGCGTGGAGCTGACCGTCAGGCGGGCAGGGCGAGAGAACCCGGGCATCGACCCGGACGCCCTCGCCCTGCTACTGTGGCGCGGCGAGGCCTTAACGGCCCTGGAAGACCGGGGACTGGACCGCGGATACCGCTCCAAGACCCGCCTGCAGATCACCCGCCGCCTCGCCCAGGCCCTACCCCTGGACGAGCTGCGCGGCCTGGTCCATCACACCCTCGCAGTCAGACCAGGCTGGAGATCAACTCCGCTGCCCGTGTGACATGACGAGTCGTTCCCTGCTGACGCCATGTGAGCGCGTTACCTGCTTTGATTTTTGACGGGTTGGCGGCGGACTCGGCGTTATCCAGTGTTTGGGCGACCCATTTCTCGCATGCGCAATGGTTTGGCGTATAGTCAGGGTCGGCGATGAGTGCTTTCAAGGCCGGAATCATGGCTTTCCCTCCTTCCCCTCTGCCGGCTGGGCCTTTGAAAAGTCCTCCTTTGGCGATGATCCAGTCGTTCTCAACCAGATAACGCAGGTGGGCGGTTATCGGTAGGAACGCCGGATTCACTTCTGGGAGTTTGGGGTGTTGGATGCCGTAATCTGAAAAAGCAGGGATACGTGGAAAGCGGCCGTCGCGAAGTGAGCGGTAAAATTCCCACTCCGGCCGGGGAAGCCGGTGGAGGCCTTCACCGGGGGGCATGGAAGATGGCATTGACGTCCCCGCAACGGTTACCGATGCCCATTGGTCGGCGTGGTCGAGGGCGGAAAGCGCTGACTTCAATCCCGACTGTGCTGCTGGGCCTGTCTCGGTTTTCAAATCGAACAGGAGGTGAACTTTTCTCGGATCGATAGCGAACCACTTCAGAAGCGCATTGAGTCGAGGGCTATGAGCAGTCACGGCTTTCCACTGGCTGGCAGGCAAACGCAAGAGGAGTTCTGATCCGCCGGCGACGACTCGGCGAACGGCTTCCTGATGATCAGGACTGCGATCCGCATCCGTCACCGGCGTCAACGTCACGTTCTTCTCACGGGCCCGATCGATGAGCGCAACCAACGGATGCTCTCCGTCGGCCGTGACATCGTCATTCAAGTGGCCGACGTCGACAAGGGCCTCTCGGTCACCCCAGCGAGACGACAAATCCTTGACGAGCCGGTCAAGATGATCGTCGACGGAACGCTTATAGTCATCGTTGTCGTAGTCCCAGTCGCGAGGATGGACCATGAACATCGGAACGATCGAATTCGCGATTTTCGACGATAAGTCGCCGAGTGAACGTATTTCAGCTTGGCGAGTTAAAAGAATCGGGACATATGTATCCCTATAAATCGATGGCATAATAATCTCCTTACTGCTGTCGATGGCAAAGCACCACTGCTCTGCTTCCCAGATTGAATCATTGCGATAAAACTATTTTATGTGTCTTATGTCCTATATGGATGAAATTTACTTGTCCGTACATGCGTACAATATAAAAATACATTTCACAGATTAATATACGCACAGGTATAAATACTATATTTTTATAAAGCGTAAATTTGTTCAAAAATAATAATTTTGTAAGTCTCTATGCTGAATTCATCTGCCGTATTCGCTTGCCGTCGTTCCCGTTTTGCCCTACAGTTTCACAGTCTTATTCGCAGAGACGGCTGAGTCGGGATGTCTGGTCCGTATTATGATCGGGATATGGCTTCGCGAATCTGCTGGAACTGTCGACAGTTCGCTCACCTCGCTGCGGAGGGGGACTCCGTCTGTTCAAGGTCGTCGTGATCCGGTGGCTCGGGAGTGAGGTCGTGAGTCGGGATCGCGAACAGAGACTCCTCTGTCGTCCGAGCGGTGTCCACGCCTCCGTCGAACACAGCCACCGAGACGGTTGAAAGGACGGGCTGATTCGTCGTCGGCGCAGCAAGGCGTTGGACGCTGCGCGTGCCGAAACGCGGTCGGGGTCGGATCGCCGGCATAGGACGCAGCACACGCAGCGGATTGAACCGCGCCACAGACTCCAGACTCCCACTGTCGAGGCTGACCGGCGTGAACGTCAGCCCGCCGACCCGACGGATATAGTTCCGGTGAATCTCCCCGCCCTCCTCGGCGATCAGAGCGAACCACCGTTCGAGCGTGTCATCGTCAAGCGGCACCGGCTCACCGAGTCTAAAGGTGACAGGGTGGAGGACGGCTTCCCACACGCGCTGGCCGGAGGCTGGAACCTCCTGGTCGAGCGGCGGGGCCCGCAGGACATCGCGCCGGCGCGGTAACGCGATCTCATCAAGCCTTTGAATCTGCGCGAGCGCCTTGTCGTTGACACCGTACCGGCCGCCTTCGACGATGAGCCCTCGAAGCTCGGACACGCCGTCGTCGGAGACGGCGACGATCAGCCGCCGTGTCTGCTTCGCCTCCGGCCCTTTCGCTTTTGTCACATACGACCCCATATCCGCCCGCGACCCGACCGGCACCGCGCCGATGCGATTGAAGAGCTCCGCAGGGAAGTAGGAAGCCGCCAGGTAATTCGCCAAGAGCCTGGCCTCCACATAGACGTGGTCCTTCGCGCGAAGATACTGCGGCATGCCCTCGACGGCCTGACTGACCGCGGTCACCTGCGGCGTGAGAAGTTCCTGCGCCTCCTGGACGGTTCGGGGGTTGAACTTCTCGCCCCCGCCGGACGGCGGCGTTCGCACGTCAAGGCTCAGCGCCTCGCCGTTGACGAGAAGCGGCCGCGGTGCGCTGTCATTGTCCTGCCGGGCCGGCATCGCCGGCTCCTCTCGCTCGTTTGATGCCGACAGCCACCATCGGATGGCTGACCCCGGTCAAAGCGGCGATCTGCCGGTTCGACATCCCCAGCACCTCACGCATCCTCAGGAAGAGCCTGTCACGGCCGGGGCCGGAGTCTGTAACGCGGCGTGCCAGCTCGCCCACCAGCTCATCGGTGATAGACGAGTCGTTGAGCACGCAGCGCCGATGCGCCAACGACCAGAGCCGGGCCAGATCCGAACCGGTCAGACCCGACGTGAGCTCAGCGGCCAAGGCCAGCGCCCTAGCGTCCCCGGCGCCGGCCGCCAGATTCTCGAAAATGGCCAACCTCTGCCCACTATCCGGAAGGGGCAGGGCAAGGCAGCGATCGAAACGCCGCTCGACCGCCACATCGAGGAGTTGGGGATGGTTCGTGGCGGCGATCAGCAAACTGGTGTCCGGCCAACGATCGAGCTCGACCAGAATGACGTTCACGATGCGCTTGAGCTCCCCGATATCCGAATCGTCATCGCGCCGCTTAGCGATCGCGTCGAACTCGTCCACAAGCAACACGCACGACCCGCTCTTGGCATAGTCGAGAACGGATTTGATGTTCCGACCCGACGTGCCCAGATAACTGGACACCACCGAAGACAGATCCAACGACAGCAACGGCAGCCCCAGCGACTGCGCCAACCACCGCGCCGTCATCGTCTTACCCACACCCGGCGGCCCGCTCAACAAAAGCGCGCGCGTCAAACCCGCTCCCGCACGACGCAGATCATCGGCCCGCTCCCGCTCCTTGAGCACCTCGTCGAGCTCACCCATCACCTCGCCGGCGAGGACCAGACCGTCACCGTCCGGCAGAGGATCGACATCCACCAGAGGCTGGGAGCTGTCCGCCTCCATCGGAACCTCGCCCGAAGCATAACGCAATTCGGCCGCCCCGGAGCCAGCCAGCATCGCCTGGTGCACCGCATCCCGGAACGACTCGACATCCCGCACGCCAGGCGGAACCGAGCGCATAAGGCGAGAGGCGAGCTGCCGCACCCCAGCCCCGTGCCCCCGAGTGCCGACACGCACGAGGTCGACCACGGCCCGCTCAAGCCCGTCCGAACCGTGGTAACCCTTACTCGACATAGCCGCCATGCTTACCATCCTGCCAACTATCCCCCGCCCCCTCGCGAAGGAAGACCGGTAAGCCCGCCGCGAGACCCCACGACTCTTACCAGCCCCACCGGCCCCCGCCCCGCGAGTACCACGGCCCCGGGTCAGGATGCCGCGGCCTAGTCCGCCGGCCGAGCCCCGCCCCGCGAGTACCATGGCCCCGGGCCGGCACCACCCCGTCCCGTGTCCCGCCGACGCCGTGTGCCCCTCCCGAGCCCGCCACACCCCACACCGGGGGCGGGAATATCGCGCACCGACCAGCCCGCCGGGACGATGGGAAGACCCCCGGAGCAGACCCGGGAAACGTCAGACCGACAGGCAAGCCCCCGCCCGTCACGCAGACGGGCTGCGACTGATAGACACATCTACGCCTACTGCTATCCGGCCATGAAGCCGCAGGCCGCTTGTGGGCAATGATTCTGACGACCACACATAACGAAGGCCCCTGTCCCAGGGGCCTTCGGCTGGCAACGTTCGGAACACCCGCCCGTCGTGCCCCCAGCATGGCAAACCAACCACCCCCAGTCAAGCCCCCGCCAGCCGACGCCCTGCGGAGACGCCGTCCCATTCCACGTCCCCTCCAAAGGACGACCCCGTTCTCGATCACCCCGGCATGGCACGCGACGAAGCCATCAGCCCCCGCCCGCTCAGGGTGGATCGGGGTCGGTTAGCACGCCACCGGCCAGGGTGGTATCAGCCCCGCCAGGGGTGGGTGGAGTGCGTCGCGCTCGCGGTCTGCGTCGTCGCCCCGTGGAGGCCGGGTTTTGCCGCGGGGCTGGATGGTGCGGCCGCGTCGTCATGGTTCGCGGCTGGGCGTGGGGGGTGTGAGTCTGGTTAGTGTCCGTAGCGGTGTCGAGCGGCGTAGATGTGGAAGATTTTCTCGAATTCCCATGAGCTGAATTTCTTGCCGAGTTTGAAGGGTTCACGGGCACCGTGGCCTTCTTGTTCTCGGTCAATTCGCGCATTGTTCTTCCAGATTCGCATGTGTTCGGCGGCGTACCGATCATCGATGTTGATTGTGACTTGACCGATTTTATATTCGGACATGACGCGTCTGACGGTCCAGTCTTCTCCGGGTTTGACGGGTACGGCCACGTCCAGGGTGTGGTTGATCGCCTCCTGGTCGAGGTAGCGCGACCATTGGTACATTTGGGCGGCGCGCACGACGGCCCGGGCGCGCTGGGGGGAGATGAAGCATTTGCGGTGGGGGTAGGAGTCGCGAGCGCGGTCCCATTCGCGGCTGGCTTGCCGGTCCCAGTCGGCCAGGCCTTGGCCCGGGTCGACTTTGAAGCCGGGGTGTTGCTTGTACCATTCGCGCATGATCGGCTCGGCGTGGGCGTTGACGTCCGGGTCGTGGCGGTAGTGCTCGCGGTAGTAGTCGACGAATTCGTCGAGTTCCTCGTCGCTGATCGGGCAGGCCAGCCAGAATTTGGCGTTCTGCTGCCAGGAGCGGGGGTTGGGCGGATACCGGTAGGTTCCCTCGGCGTTGTAATCCTCGTCGGATAGCTCGTCCATGAGGCAGACTCCTGAAGATGGTGCGGTGAGTGTGGGGGCGAACCGGCCGCGCAGGTCGCGGGGCTGGCCGGCCCCGCCACCGGCCGGGACGGCCAGTGGTGTCACACCCATGCTAGTCACGCCTCATCCTTTCGAGCCGGTAGAGGGGGTGGGGATGTCTGACCCTCGCTGCCGGCCGGGGATTCCTGCCCGGTTTCCTGTCGGTCGTCCGGTGGCGGGGGTGGGCCGGGCTCCTGCCCGCCGGTCTGCTGGTCGGTGTGCTGTCCGTCGGGCGGGGTCTCTTGTTGCCCGGCGGCTGTCTGCCCGCCGGCCTGCTGGGTGGCTTGTTGCCCGGTGCCGGTTTCTTGCCCGTTGGTCTGTCCGGTGCCGGTGTGGGGGCTGGTCTCGTCGCCGTCTGTGACGTCGGTGTTTTTGTTTTCTTGCTGGAGGTGGCGGCGGTAGGCGTCGGCGATGGCTTGGGCGTCGCGGGTGTGGCGGGCGGACAGGCGCCGGGCGCCGTATAGGCCAGCGGTGCCGGCGGCTAGGAAGGGGGAGGCTCCGGCCAGGATGCCGGCTGCGACCAGTGTGGCCGAGGTGGCGGCGGCCCGGCGGGTCGTGGTGGCGGCGGCGCGGCGGGCGCTGAGGGCGGCGTAGCCGGCTGGGTCGTCGCGCAGGGCGGTCAGGGCGGCGCGGGCGCGGTGGGACAGGCGTTGTTTGGTGGCGGTTGTGGCGGCCCAGGCGATGGAGGCGGGGCGGGCCTTGCCGGCGGTGCGGGCTTTGGCGCGGCTGTCGGTGTAGGCGGCTTGCCAGGGGTGCAGGCGTTGCCGGGTGGTTCGGGCGTGGCCTGTCTGCTCGGCTTTGGCCAGCAGGTCGGCGCGGGCAGCGGCTTCCAGTTCGCGTTGCCGGCCGGGGGCGTGGGTCAGGCGGGCGTCGCGTTCGACCAGGTCGCGGTCGGAGCCGATGGCGCGCATGGGCGGGGCGGCGAACCGGCTGCGGGTGTGGGTGCGGGGTCGGTATTCCTGGCCGGGCAGGGCGGGCAGGCGGTTCTTGACGGCGGCGGCGGCTTTGGACACGGCCCGGGACTGCAGGCGTCCGGCGATGCCGCCGCCCACGCCGCCGGCGATGCCCCCGGTCAGGATGCCGCGGCCTAGTCCGCCGGCCGAGGCGCCCCAGTCCAGGGCTCCTTGCACGGTCAGGGGGGAGGGGATGCCGAGTTTCTTGAAGAGTTTGTGCATCAGCCAGAAGGCCAGGGCCGGGGAGGCGCCGATGACGAAGGTGGCCATGATCGATCCGCGGCCGAACCAGGGCACCAGGATGGATTGCAGCAGGGAGGAGGTGAAGATGACGCTGGACAGGATGAGCACGGCCAGGGCGGAGATGAACCCGTAGCCGATGAAGGACTTGCCGGTTTTGGCGAGTTTGCCGGTGGTGTCCTGGCCGGGGGCGATGGAGGCGAACAGGATGACGGGCAGGAAGCCGGCCATGGCGACCATGGCGAATTTAGCGGCGATGATGCCGATGGCCAGGGAGCAGAAGACGATCAGGACGAGGGTGGAGGTCAGCAGGTAGGTCACGCCTTGCATGGAGGCGTTGCCGATGGACCCGCCTTGCAGGGTTTTCAGGAAGCGGGCGGCCGGCCCGGAGGTCTTCTCCTCGATCTGGTCGGTGCCGCCTTTCCAGTTGAAGGCGTTGCCGAATTCCCTGTCGTTGGATTGGGCTGGTTCGAAGATGGCTTTGCAGGCGTCGGGGGAGACGTCGCTGCCGTAGATGGACAGGGCGGGGGCGGGCTTCCAGGTGCCGTCGGGTTTGAGCTGGCAGGCGGCCAGGCCGATGGTGGCTTTGTCGACGGCTTTCATGCCGCTGTAGAGCAGGGCGCGCGGGACTTGGGCCCGGGTGGCTTTGCCGGCGATCACGGTCGGGTAGCCGGGCAGGTGAGAGGCGTAGGCGGGGTTGGCGGCGGTGGCCCCGGCGTAGATGGCGCGGGCGGCGTGGGCGGCTTCGACGTCGGATTGCCGGTCGAGCAGGTGGCAGTAGACCCGGTCGGCGTAGTCGTTGGCGCCGAACTGGGTGATCTTCCAGATGGCCATGCCCGAGTCTTCCCACATGACCGACATGATGGCGGCCACGCGCCCGTCCACGCCTTTGGCCTTCTGGTCGGCGATGTAGGCTTTGCGCAGCCCGGCCACGTAGGCGTCGCAGTGCAGTCCGTCGTCGGCCTTGACCTTCTTGGCCTGCGGGGAGGTCAGCCCGAAGACGTCGGAGGCGCCCATCACGGGCGAGAGAACGGCGTTGGACAGCTGGTTGACCTTCGAGACGTACCAGGAGGCCGACCCGCGCCCGTAGACGGTCGTCTGGCCGGTACGGGTGGACGTCGGGGCGGTGGCGAACAGGCAGATCAGGGCGATGGCCGCCAGGCGGGGCAGGATCAGGCGCACGAATCCCCCTCCGCCGCGCATGGCCTGGCGGGCCGACCAGACCAGGAAGAGGGCGGTGACAAAGCCGAGCAGGCTCAGCGAGGCGCCGCGGCCGATCAGGGCGCCCGACAGGGAGCGGGCCAGGGCGTCGATCTTGGCGGCCACGGCTGACAGGATGTCCATGGAGACGGCTTGCACGGTCAGGTTGAAGGTCAGCGTCCACATCCAGTCGGCCAGGCCGAAGAGCATGCCCACCACGGTGGAGCGGTATTTGGCGCCGAACCAGTCGGTGTTGAAGTTGGTGATGGAAAAGGACTGGCGAGAGTGGAAGTCGGCGGTGCCCTGCATCCAGCGGACGATGGGCAGCTGGTTGACCGCGTCGCTGGACAGGACGGGCGAGGACGTGGGGCCGGCCTGGGCGGGCAGGGCCAGGCCGGCCAGGCAGATCAGGGCCAGGGCCGCGACCAGGGCAGCGGCCAGTCGGGCACGGACCGACAAGCGCGACAGACGGGCCACAACGCTCGCCTGGGCGCGAGCCGACAGACGCGGCAGGCGCGCGGCCAGGGACTTGACGGTACCGGGACGGGCGGCGGGCGTGGGGGCGGTCATGGGGTGGGTCTCCTGCCGGTCGGGGCGGGCGCGGCCGGGCCTGGCAGGCCGGCGCTGGGGGGCATATAGGCGGCGTGGGCCAAGACGGCGGTGCGGGCCTGGCCGGGGTGGATCTGGATGCCGGCCAGGTAGACGTGGCCGGGCCTAGCCGACAGGCGAGCGGTGATGGCGGCCCGCACCCGGCCTTTCAACGAGGCCGATTCGGCTATCGACAGGTAGATGAAGGCGCCGGCCCCGGCCACGGCCGACAGCAGGAAGGCGGTCAGGCCTCCCAGCGGCATGCCGGCCAGGTAGCCGGCGGTGGCGGCCACGGCGGCGACCAGGATGAACAGGGCTTCGTTCTTACGCAGGGAGATAGTGGCGGTCGCACGGATCAGCCGCTCGTCCTGGGCGCGCCGTCCGGTCAGCTCGGTCAGCGAGTAGACGCGGGGCAGACCGGGCTGGTCGTGTTCGGTCGGGTCGGGGGTGGGGTTGGGGGTGGGGGTGGTCATGGGTTACATCCGTGAGGCGAGGAAGTGGAAGCC
>ERZ773004.259-NODE-259-length-35023-cov-74.276310_pt1 | contig 35023 bp, 31 predicted proteins | sample MGYA00580667_ERZ773004 | MGnify/ENA primary metagenome ERZ773004 (study PRJEB29015, sample SAMEA2737963) | human oral metagenome | biome: human oral; feature: human-associated habitat; material: dental | place: China | collected 2123 ... | reverse complement strand
CCCGCCCGCGGGAACTCCGCCGACCCGGTCCCCGGCGTCCCAGGAGCCGCCGCGCGCAGCCTCCCGCCCGCCCCAGGGGCCTCCCCGCGCCGCCGATCCGCCCAGGAGGGCGGCGTCTTCATGGCGCGCACCAAGTCCTTCACGAGGCGCTCGCGGGAACTCCCCCCGAACCTGCGGCGCACGTGGGAGGCGGTGGCCCCCCGCTACGTCATCGAGCCCAGGCGCGGCGTGGGCCGCACGACGGTGGCGGAGGACTTCGCCCTCGACCCCGCGGAGGTCTTCGGGCGCTGCGCGCCCCTGACCATCGAGGTCGGATCGGGCACCGGCGAGCAACTGGTCGCCGCGGCCGCCGCCCACCCCGACCGGGACTACCTGGCCCTGGAGGTGTGGGTCCCCGGCATCGCGAAACTGCTGTCGAAGGCCGCGGGCGCGGGCGTGGAGAACATCCGGGTCCTGGAGGCGGACGCCGCCCAGGCCCTGCCGCACCTGCTGGACGACGCCACCGCGCGCGAGGTGTGGACCTTCTTCCCGGACCCGTGGCGCAAAGCCCGCCACCGCAAGCGCCGCCTCGTGAGCGACTCCTTCGCCCTGGAGGTGGCGCGCCTGCTGGAGGACGGGGGCGTGTGGCGCATGGCCACCGACTGGGACGACTACGCCTGGCAGATGCGCGACGTCGTCGAGGCATGCCCCCTGCTGGACAACCCCCACGCCGGCGAGCGCCCCGACCCGGCCGACCCCCGCCCGGACTGCGGCGGTTTCGCGCCCCGCTACGAGGGGCGGATCACCACCCACTTCGAGACGCGCGGCCTGGACGCGGGCAGGCGCGCGCACGACATCGTGGGCGCGCGCGTCCCGCGCGCCTGAGGCCCGCGCGGAGGAGGACCCATGAGCCCCGCCCTGCCCGACGGCGCCCCGTGGCCCGCCGACGGCGCACTCGACCCCCGCCTCGTCGAGGAGGACGCCGGGCGCCCCCTCTCCCTCTACGTGCACGTCCCCTTCTGCCGGGTGCGCTGCGGGTACTGCGACTTCAACACCTACACCGCCCAGTTCGGCGCGGGAGCCGACCTGGACACCTACGCCGGCTCCGTCCTGGCCGAGGCATCCCTGGCCACCCGCGTCCTCGACGGCGCGGGGATCGGCCCCCGCCCCGCCTCCACGGTGTTCTTCGGGGGAGGCACCCCCACGATGCTGGCCCCGGGCGAACTGGCCCGCGCCCTCGACGGCCTGCGCGAGCGCATCGGCATCGCCCCGGGCGCCGAGGTCACGCTGGAGGCCAACCCCGACACCGTCAGCGCCCGCGCACTGGCCGGGCTCGCGGACGCGGGCTTCACGCGCGTCTCCTTCGGCATGCAGTCCGCCGTGCCCCGCGTCCTGGCAACCCTCGACCGCACCCACGCGCCCGAGCGCGTACCCGAGGCCGTGGCGTGGGCCCGCGAGGCGGGGCTCGACGTGTCCGTGGACCTCATCTACGGGTGCCCGGGCGAGACCCTGGACGACTGGCGGGCCTCCCTGCTGGCCGCCACCCGGATGCGCCCCGACCACATCAGCGCCTACGCCCTGGTCGTGGAGGAGGGGACGCGGATGGGCGCCCAGGTGGCGCGCGGCGAACTGCCCGCCCCCGACCCCGACGACGAGGCCGCGAAGTACGAGGAGGCCGACGCGGTCCTGTCCGCGGCGGGCTACCGCTGGTACGAGATCTCCAACTTCGCCCTCGTCGGGCCCGACGAGGCGGGGGCCCTGGACCGGGGAGCCCTGGCGCCCACGGCGCTGGCCCGCGCGTCGCGCCACAACCTGGCGTACTGGCGGGACTGGGACTGGTGGGGACTGGGCCCCGGCGCGCACTCGCACATCGGCGCCCTGAGGTGGTGGAACGTCAAGCACCCCGCGGCCTACGCCTCGCGCCTGGCCCGGGGGCTCTCGCCCGCCCACTCCGGCGAGGCCCTGGACGCGCCCACGCGGGACCTCGAACGCGTGATGCTGGCCGTGCGCACCGGCGAGGGCGTGGCGCTCGCGGACACCCCGGCGGGCTCCGGGGCCGTATCCGGAGGGCAGGAGCGCGTCGAGGGACTCGTCGCCGACGGCCTCATCGACGCCGCTCAGGCGGGCGCTGGGCGCGCCGTGCTCACCCTGCGGGGGCGCCTGCTCGCCGACCACGTGACCCGCGAGCTCATGGGGTACTGAGGGCGGGCGCCCGCGCCAGGGGAACGCCCGCGCCCGGACCGGGCCCAGGACCGGCTCCCCTCCGGGTTACGCACACAAGGACCCTGATTTAAGCAACACGCGCCGCACACAAGGGCTTGATCCCGCCCTTGTGTGCGGTCCGGTGTTGTCTAATCCCCTCCCTTGTGTGCGGCACCGGAGGGAAGCGGACCCCGACGGGAGACGAGGGGAGGGCCCTGTCGGATCCGCCCCGGGCGGCCTAGACTGGGGCCATGAGCGCCACCGATGATGTCTTGCGTTCCCTGGAGGGCGCCCGCACGGACAAGCTCGCCGCCTTCAACGCGCGGCTGACCCCGACCGTCGACGCCGAGCGCTTCCTGGGGGTGCCGATGGCGCAGATGCGGCGCGCCGCCCAGGCACTGCGCCGCGCCGGCAGGAGCGACGAGTTCTACAGCAGCGCCCCCCACGCCTACGTCGAACTCGACATCGTGCACATGCTCTGCCTCAACACCGAGGCCGACCCCGACCAGTGGCAGCGGAAGATGGAGGAGTTCCTGCCCCTCGTCGACAACTGGATGGTCGCCGACAGCGTGAAGCCGGCCTGCATGGGCGCCCACCCCGGTGCCGTCGCCGCCGCCGCGCGCCAGTGGACGGGCTCCGAGCACGCCTACACCGTGCGCGTCGGCGTGTGCGTCCTGATGGGCGCGTTGCGCACCAGCGCCTACGCCGCCGACCACCTCGACTGGGTGGCGGGCATCGACTGGGACGACTACTACGTGCAGATGGTGTGCGCCTGGTACTTCGCGACGGCGTTCGACGCGCACCGCGAGGATGCCGTCCCCTACGTGGCGGAGCCCGGGCCCCTGCCCGACCCGGTGCGGCGGCGCGCCCTGAGGAAGATCCTCGAGAGCCGCAGGACCACGCCCGAGGAGAGGGCCTGGGTGCGCGCACTGCCGTGAGGCGCCCGCCCGCGCCGGGCCCACCCACTCCGCGATTCTGCTTGTAATCGGGTGGATACAAGTAATAGTGTGGACCCATGGCACCGCAATGCGCCCTCATCGCCGACATCGTCGGCTCGCGCGCCCTCAGCGACAGGCCGAGCGCCCAGCGCGCCCTTGAGGCGGTCCTCGCCCGCGCGGCGCAGGGCCTCGACCTCCTCCAAGAGCCCGTGGCCACCATCGGCGACGAGTTCCAGCTCGCCACGCGCACCCTCGCCGACGCCCTCGTCTACACGGCCCGCGTCCAGCTGCTGGTGCCCGACGGCCTCTCGCTGCGCTTCGGCATCGGCGAGGGCCAGATCCTGGTGCTCGACGCGCTGGGCGCCGACGAGCACGGCCACTACCTGCAGGACGGCTCCGCCTGGTGGGCCGCCCGGGCCGCCATCGACCGCGCCCACGCCCGCCAGGACGGCGCCAGCCCCTTCCAGCGCACCTGGTACGCCTCGGACCCCGAGGGCGCCCCGGCGGACGCCGTCGTCAACGCCCTGCTCACCCTGCGCGACCACGCCGTCTGGCGCCTCAGCGCCCGCCAGCGCCGTATCGCCGGGGCACTGGCCATGGGGGAGCCCCAGGTTGCCATCGCCCGCGCCGAGAAGATCTCCCAACAGGCCGTCTCCGACTTCGCCCGGGGCGCCGGAGCGGGCGTCCTCCAATCGACGGCACTCATCCAGGAGGCCAACCGTGCATGAGACCCTCATCCTGTCGATAGCGGCCGCCGAGGCGTCCGCCCTCGTGACCACCCGGAGGCTGTGGCGCGCCGCCGCGTTCGCCGCCCTCCTCACCGCCGTCGTCGTGCACGCGGCGCTCGCCCTGGGCTCGTCCGCGCCCGCCTGCGCCCTGCCCGCCCTGGTCGGCGCGGCCTGGTTCGTGTGGGCCGAGGCGGACGCCCGGGCCGCGGGCGTAGTCGTGCGGTGGGGCGTCGCGGTCGCCGCCATGGCGGTCCTGACGCCCCCGGGGGCGGGCATGATGCCCTTGTTCACCAACGAGTCCACCCTGTTCGCCCAGGAGGCCACCCGCCCACTGGAGGCGTCCTTCGCGGCGGTGTTCCTGCTGACGGTGCCCGCGAACCGGCTGGTGGCCGCCGTCCTCCAGTGCGCGCGGGGCAGGGGCGGGGAGCCGCTGCCCGCCCACCGCGGCGCGGAGCCCAGCGGAGCGTGCGATGCGGGGCCCGCAGGAGTGCCGGGAACGGGGCCCGCAGGAGTGCCGGAAACAGGGGCCGCCGCCCTGGAAGCGGCCGGGGGAGCCGGTGCGCCCGCCCCCCGCCGCGGCCTGTCGGGCGGGCGGTGGATCGGGCCGCTGGAGCGCCTGCTCATCGTGCTCATGGCGGCCTCGGGGCCCCAGGCGGCCATCGCCGCCATCATCGCCGCCAAGGGCGTTATCCGATTCCCGGAGGTCTCCAAGGACGACACCGGCGAGAAAGCGGAGGAGTTCCTCATCGGCTCCCTCGTCTCGTGGGGCCTGGCCGCCGCGGCGGCCGTTTTCATCACCAGCATCGCGCAGGGCGCCTGGGCCGTCCCCGCGGAGCCCGGTTCCGGAATGTAAGGTGGGGGCGTGGCTTTCACCCCCATCGACCCCTACGGCGCCGACGTGCTCGCGCGCGACCCGCACCGCGACGCCCCCGGCGCGCCCAACCCCAGGTCCCGGCAGGTCCACGTCGAGATCGGCATGGTCCTGGAGGACGTGGGCAGTGGATGGGTGGGGGCGGTGACCCGCGTGGAGAAGTCCGGCGGCGTCCACCTGGTGGAACTGGAGGACCGCAGGGGCAAGCGCCGCTCCTTCCCGCTCGGGGGCGGGTTCTGGCTGGAGGGCCAGCCGATCATCGCGCTCGCGCCCCTGCCCCGGACGTCCCCCGGCCCCTCACGGGCGGACGGGGCCGCCGCGGAGGCGGGGTTCCGGGCGGGGCTGACCACCCCCGGGGGTCGCAGGGTGACGAACTCGGGGTCCATCGCCGCCCCCAGGTCCGCGCCCAGGGTCGCCAAGGCCTCGCGCATCTGGGTGGAGGGCAAGCACGACGCCGAACTGGTGCAGCACGTGTGGGGCGACGACCTGGCGGAGGCGGGGATCGTCGTGCAGCTGCTCGACGGCGCCGACAACCTGGAGGAGGTCCTGGAGGAGTTCGGCCCCACCGACACCGCCCGCGCGGGGATCCTGCTCGACCACATGGTGGCCGGGTCGAAGGAGACCCGCATCGCGCGCGCCGTCCAGGACCGGTGGGGGGAGTCGGTGCTGGTCCTCGGCCACCCCTTCGTCGACATCTGGCAGGCCGTCAAGCCCGGGCGCGTCGGCCTGGAGGCGTGGCCCCAGATCCCCAGGGGCACCGACATCAAGCACGGGACGCTCGAGTACCTGGGGTGGCCGCATGCCACGCGGGCCGACATCGCAGCGGGGTGGCGCAGGATCCTGTCCACCGTGCGCAACTACCGCGACCTCGAGCCCGCGCTGCTCGGCCGCGTCGAGGAGCTCATCGACTTCGTGACGGTCCCCTGGGCGCACTGAGACCCCGCGGGCGCGACGAGGCGGGAGCGGCCTCACCGGGCCCACTGGACACCGGTCCGCGGAATGCGACGAGGCGGGGGCGGACGGTCCGGGCCCACTGACGCCCCGCTGGGCACGGCGGCGCGGGACCGTCCGCCCGGAGCGTTGGGCACCTCCCCGGGAACGCGACGGGGGCCGCACGGGCGGCCACCGGGACACCGCGGCGGGCGCCCGGCTTCGCTGTCGGCGCAGCGGCCCCTCTGGGCGCGCCCAGGAGTGGGGCGGGGGAGTAGCATTGGCACTCAGGGACACGGAGTGCCAATACAGTGCGGGGAAGGAGCGCCATGAGCCGGAGCTCAGCGGACGACCGGCGCCTCGACGTGCTGCGCGCCATCGTCACGCAGTACGTGGCCACCCGCGAGCCCGTCGGCTCCAAGGCCATCGCCCAGTCCCACGACCTGGGCGTCTCCTCCGCCACGATCCGCAACGACATGGCGGTCCTGGAGGACGCGGGCCTCATCTACCAGCCGCACACGAGCGCCGGGCGGGTCCCCACGGACAGGGGCTACCGGGTGTTCGTGGACCGCCTGGCCACCCTCAAACCGATGACCGCCCCCGAGAGGCGGGCCGTGGAGGGCTTCCTGTCCGACAGCGCCGACATCGACGACGTGGTCGAGCGCACGGTGCGCCTGCTCGCCCAGTTCACCCGCCAGGTCGCCCTCGTCCAGTACCCGGCGACCTCGGTGCGCACCCTGCGCCACCTCGAGGTCGTCGACCTGGCGCCCTCCCGCCTGCTCGTGGTCGTCATCACCGACCAGGGCGAGGTCGTGGAGCGCTCCCTGTCCCTGTCGGCCCCCGTCAGCGGGGACGACGTGGCCTCGGCGAGGCGGCTGCTGCGCGCCCACATGGGGGCCGCGACCTCGCGGGACGTCGACGCAGGGCGCGACGAGGCGGTGGCCGCGGCGCCCCCGGAGCTCGGCCCCCTGGTCGGGGTGCTGGCCGACGTGGTCGCCGAGCTCCTGGCCCCCGAGGAGTCGGCGAGGATCGTCATATCCGGCGTGTCGAACCTGGCGCGCGGCGCCGTCGACTTCCACGACATCACGCCCGTCCTGGACGCCCTGGAGGAGCAGATGGTCCTCATGCGCCTCTTCGCCCAGGCCGAGTCCGACGGCGGCGTCCACGTCACCATCGGCGCTGAGAACCCGCACGAGGCGCTGAGCGAGGCCTCGGTGGTGACGGGCACCTACCGCGCCGGGGAGACCGCCGGGGAGGGAGTCGCCCACCTCGGGGTCGTGGGGCCCACCCGCATGGACTACGCGCGGACCATGTCGTCGGTGCGCGCCGTCGCAGCCTACCTCTCGCGCTTCCTGGCCACATGAGGCGCGCGGGGACTGAAGACCACCACATCGATAGGAAATGAGTGAGCCGGTGAGAGACTACTACGAGGTCCTGGGCGTTCAGCGCGACGCGAGCCCCGAGGAGATCAAGAAGGCGTACAGGAAGCTGGCGCGCCAGCTGCACCCCGACTACGCCGGGCCCGACTCCGAGGAGGCGTTCAAGGAGCTCTCCGTCGCCTACGAGACGCTTTCCGACCCCGACAAGCGCAAGATGTACGACATCGGCGGGCCCGACGCCCTGCGCGGGGGCGGGGGCGGCGGCGCCGATTTCGGATCGGCCTTCGCCGAGGCGTTCTCGTCGATGTTCGGCGGCGGGTTCTCCAGCGCCTTCGGAGGCGCCTCGACCCCGCAGTCGCGGGTGCGCGCGGGCCGCGACCGCCAGGTCCACGTCGATATCACGCTGGAGGAGGCGGCCTTCGGGGCGAAGAAGGAAGTCGAGTACTCCACCTACGCGGTCTGCGACGTGTGCGGGGGCTCCATGTGCGAGCCGGGCACGTCGCCCGCCCAGTGCGGCTCCTGCCACGGATCCGGGTTCGTCACCCGCGTCCAGAACTCCATCCTGGGGCGCATGCAGATGCAGAGCCCGTGCCCCACCTGCCAGGGCTACGGCGATGTCATCTCCTCGCCGTGCCACAACTGCGCGGGACAGGGGCGCGTGCCCACGCAGAGGACGATCACCGTGAACGTCCCGGCGGGCGCCAGCGAGGGCATGCAGGTGCGCGTCTCGGGCGAGTCCGAGGTCGGGGTCGGCGGCGGCCCGCGGGGCGACCTGTACCTGGCGATCCACGAGAAGAAGCACCCGGTGTTCGAACGGCGCGGCGACGACCTGCACACGTGGATCACCATTCCGATGACGACCGCCGCTCTGGGCACCGAGTTCGAACTGGACACACTCGACGGGGTGAAGGGGGTCACCATCAAGGCGGGCACCCAGCCGGGCGACGACATCGTCCTGCAGGACCTGGGGGTCGGGCGCCTGCAGCGCGCGGGCCGCGGCGCCCTGCACGTCCACGTCGACGTCGAGATCCCCAAGCGCCTCGACGCCAAGTCGCGGCGCCTGCTGGAGGAGCTGGCCGACGTCCGCGGCGAGGTGCGGGTCGAGCCCCACCGCCAGCACACGTCGTTCTTCGACAAGCTGCGCGACACCTTCGGCGCCTCGTGACCCGGCCGGTTTTCCTCTCCGACGGCTTGTCCGCCGACCCCGCTGGACTGGAGGCGGGGGCGCGGGCCCGCCTGGGCGGCGACGAGGGCCGCCACGCCGCCCAGGTGCGCCGCATCGGGGCGGGGGAGTGGGTCGACGTGGTCGACGGGCGCGGCAGGCGGTTGGTCTGCGAGGTCGTGGGCGCTTCGAAGACGGGGCTCGACCTGGTGGTGGTGAGCGCGGTCGACGAGGCGGGCCCCGCTGTGCGGACCGTCCTCGTCCAGGCGCTCGCCAAGGGCGGCCATGACGAGCAGGCCGTCGACGTGTGCACGCAGATCGGCGTCGGCGCGGTGGTGCCGTGGGCGTCGGAGCGGGCGGTCGTGCGGTGGAGCGGCCCCAGGGCCCTCAAGGGGCGCGCGAAATGGCAGGGGGTGGCCAGGGCGGCCGCCAAGCAGGCGCGCCGCGCTTTCGTCCCCGAGGTCGGCGAGCCCCTGGACACGCGCGGCCTGCTCGGATGGGTGGGCCGCCTCGTCGAGGCGGGCGGGGCGGCGCTGGTCTGCCACGAGGAGGCCAGTGCCGGGATCGGATCGGTGCTGGACGGCCTGCGCGCGGACTCGCCCGGCGGGCGGCTGCCAGGGCGGGTGGCGGTGGTCGTCGGCCCCGAGGGCGGGATCAGCCCCGGGGAGTCGGAGGCGCTGGTCGGCGCCGGGGCGGCGCTGGTGGGCGTGGGGCCCACTGTGCTGCGCTCGTCGGCGGCGGGGGCGGTGGCACTCGCCCTGGTCCTAGCGGCGGCGGGGCAGTACCGCTAGCGCCGGAGCCCCTGCCGCGCGTCATCCGACGGGGGCGAGCCACTGGCCCAGGCGCATCCAGACCAGTCTGCCCGTGATGGGGTCGAAGCGGACGAAGGGCCGGCGCCCGTCCTGGTCGCGCACGATCTCGTAGAGGGTGTGCGGTGAGGCCAGGGTGAGGACGCTGTCGGCCTGCTGCCACTGCCCGTCGACCATTTCGTAGAGGAGGCCGACGGTGATCGCCCACGTGCCTTCGACCATCGTGCGGCTCAGGGTGGAGTGGCGGGCCCCCAGGATCCCCCCGCCGCGCTCGCGCGCGTACTCCATGCCGGTGCGTTGTAGGACGCGTGCGATCATGTGCGGCTTTCCCGCGTCGAGGTAGTCGAGGAACTCGATGGGGGCGCGCAGGGGGCCCAGGTCCTCGCGCTCCACCGGTCGGGGTTTGAGCGCCGTGTACGCGAGGAGGGCGATGGGCAACTCGCAGTGGTCGAGGCCGCACATGGTGTACTCGTCGGTGCCGTAGTCCCCCATGGTCACGGCGCCAGGGGCGATGTAGGCGTCGCACTGCCTGCCGTCGGTGGCGCTCATGGTCATCATGTAGACGCGCCGCCGCGCCCCCGCCAGCCCGGCGGTGATCGAGTCGGCGGGCGGCGCCAGCCCGGCGGCGGTGAGGACGCCGCACTTGCGCAGGGGCGCGGTCACCGCTTCGTCGTGGGCGGCCCCGCCCGCCGCGTAGGCGGTGATGGCGAGGAGTTCCTTCTCGCCGCTCATGGACAAGTACGGGTTGGGTGTTTCGGTGTGCAGTCTCAGCATCACAGGACCCTTGTGCTCTCGAACATGGGGATGGTGTCGGCGGAGGAGTCGGCGAGTTGGTGCGTGGGGCAGATCGCGGTCACCGTGATGCCCTTCCCGTCGCCGTCGGCGTCCTCGACGACCCACGTCCACTGCGTGAGTGTGAGGGAGATGGTGTCGAGGATGTACGTGCCCGTGGTGACCAGCCCGGCCTGCTCGTCGGTGGCCCACGGCGTCATGTCGACGATCTGGTACCCGGGGATGGTCCGCAGCGACAGGCTGGTGACCTGGTGCTGCCATTGCTGGGCGCCGACTTCGGCGCCGAAGGGCTCGACCGCGGTGGTGAAGGTGTCGTGCCACTCCTCGGTGCCCTGGGCCCTGACGAGGACGAGGTCCAGGCGGGGGTCGTCGAGCACGCCGGGCGGCAGTTGGTCTGCGAGTAGGCGCATCGGCGGCGTCAAGTCGGGGTCGTCGGGGCGGGGGAGCCGGATCCATCGGTCGGAGGCGGTGACCGCGGTGGTCCGACCGGTGTGCTCGACAGTGGGGCGGGTGTTGTCCATGTGGGCCTCGTGGGGTCAGCTGATCTGGGTGTTGTCGGCGGAGAGGGAGGCGGAGATCTGCGCCTCGGTGGCGTCGTGGAGATCGGCGGCTTGGGAGGCGCTCTCGGCCGCCTGCGCCGTGGCCTTCGCCACTTCGCCCAGTGCGGCCTGGAGGAGGTCGATGAGGGAGGAGTAGGCCCCGCCGAGCTGCCCGTCGCTGCCGTCCGCCACTGACACGGCATTGAGCGAGTTGGAGCACCGCTGGCTCTCCCCGCCGATGCGGCGCACCAGTGCGGTGTCGATCTCAATATCCATAGGATTCCCTTTCTGCGCGGCGGCGTTCTCTTTCGGCGCGGTATCGGTCGGCTTGGAAGGGCCGGCGGTCGCGCGAGGGGTCCACCGTCTCGAGGTCGTCCTCCAAGCGACGCACGATCCGCGAGTCGTCGCCGAAGGACTTGCGCGCCTCGTCGATGAGCAGGAAGTTGGCGCGTTTGCGGGCCGCCTGGTACGTCTGGACGATGGCGGCCAGGACTGCCGGGGGCGCCAGGGGCGTCTCGATGCCCAGGAGCGCGCCCGAGGCGTCGACGGTGACCGCGACCGAGCGCGTGGGGTCGGTGGCGGTCTGCCGTATCCGTTTGAGGCGCTGGGAGTACTGGGCCACCTCCTGCGCTTGGCTCTGCGCGTGGCGCACGTCGTCGCGCGCCTGCTGGCCGTAGTCGTCAAGCGTCCCCATTGGTGTCCTCCCGGGTTCCGGTGGGCGTGGTCGCCGCGCCGCCGTGGCCCCGGCGTGCGCGCGAGGCGCGGGCGGGGCGGGCGCCGTGGCTGGTGGACGTCCCGGTGCGGGGCAGCGAGGCGATAGCGGCTGTGATGTCGTCGATTGCAGCGGGGTCGATGATTGCGGTGCCCGTGTCGGAGCCTGTGGCGGCGTCGGGGCCGTGGAGTGCTGGCACTCCTGCTTCGGGCGCGCCGTGTGGGGGAGGGGGCCCCTCTGCTGAGGGCACGGCCTGGAGAGAGTAGAGATCCGCAGTGTGGAGGGCAGGCCGGACGCCTGCGGGATGTCGGTGGGGACGTTGCCCAGTTGCGAGGCATACGCGCCGTTGTCGTCCAGGAGCGGGTTGCGGTCCTCAATCTCCCCCCCGCTCGGCCGGCTCCCGCCTGCGCTGCTCCTCCCGCTTCGCCGCATGGTACTCCGGATACATCCACTCAGGCAGAGTGAACGGGATGAAACTGACAATGAATACAAGAAGCGAGAGTATGCCGACCGTGCCCAGTAGGGAAGATAAAACGGAGTATAAGATGTTCTGGTGTCTTGACTGGAATGCGGAAGGTGATGTGATCTCCAAGAAGAAAGCTAGCGCGCTACCGCTGATAAGAGACGTTCCAATTGCCGGTATGGTGAGCGCAATAAGGTTCTTTCCTCGATCGCTGTCGAAAGAGCGGCTGAACTCGCCAACGGGGCCGTCGGAGAACATCTCGTGCCACCAGAAGAAGAATGTGGTTATTCCTATGAGTAGGCATATCGTAGCGTAGAACAGGTCGGAAGACATGCTGTATCCTTTGGTTGGCTGGTTCAATGGGCGTTAGAAAAATGTCCTAACTATCCGCCGTGCAGCGCTTTGCTGACCACATTGTTGTTAAAGAACTGACCCAGCCAACCCCCTGCCACTGATCCGACTATTCCTCCGACGATTCCGCCGATGACTGTGCCTGCGGCGATTCCGATGGGACCTCCGAAGGTGCCGATGAAAGCGCCCGCCTTAGCGCCGCCCCACGCGCCTACCCATCCGCCGCCTGCTGTTGCGGCTCCCATGGTGGTTGCGCGCGCGACGCGCTCACCGGTGCCGATCTGCGGGTTAAGGGCGTCACTGTTCCACTGGTCCACGGCGGATAGCACGCCGTCGGCCAGTGTGGTCACGATGCCGACGCGGCCCATGAGGTTGCCGAATCGCCGTGCGGCTCTTCCGATGGTTGCTGTGGGCTTGTTGCCCTTTTTGAAGCCGGACACCCAGTTCTCGTGCTTGGTCATCTCCCAGTGGCGCCTGAACCAGCCCATCTGCTGGACGTTCCTGAACTTTCCTTTAAGGCTCTGCCCCATCGCATTCGTCGCTCCCGCCGGCCACCGGGGGGCGAAACGTTCTCTCGCCTTATAAACCGCGCCCCACATGATCACAGAAGTGGTGTTATCGATCAGACCGTGCCACTTCGGGATATCCCTCCACGACCCATTGGGCAGGACCTGGCCCGCCACCCATGCGAGTGGTCCTGCGATGTCCTGGCAGGCTGATTCGAAGTCCTCGTAGGCATTGCGCTCCTTCTCGTAGATCTCGTAGGACTCCTCGCAGAACTGGGAGTATGCTTCCACCTGGGCGTCGTAAGCGGGGTTCGTGGGGTCGGCGGGGGCCACGATCTCGTTCTCGGTGACCTCCAGGTGCTCGGCGACGGCGGCATCCGCGAGGTTGTCGAACCACAGGCCGGTGCTGGTCAGGGCGTCCGCCAGGGCGCCCAGGGCCTCGACTAGGGCTTTGACGGCGTCCATCAGCCTCTTGGCGTTATCAGTGTTGTCGGTCATCGCGTCGAAGAGGCGGTCGGCGGTGGCCCCCTGCAGGTCCCCGGCCTCGACCATGTCCCGCGCAGCCTGCAGATCCTGGGCAACGGCGTCGAGGTCCTACTGGTGCTTGAACATCTCAGCGCGCAGTCCGCGCGGAACACCCGGGCTCAACAGGGTCCGGATCCGTATCCCGTCCGCCATCTCAACCACCGTCCAATCAGCTGCTTGCACTCATCACGCTATTGATCGGATGACAAGTCAGTCAAGCCCCTCCACCGATGCGTCTCACTCTTTGATCCTGTCAGTCTGTTCCACTGTGTTTTGTTTCACCTCGGCGACTCTGTCCTTCTGCGGGCCCCTGCGCGCGCGTGAGGCTCGGGTGGGGCGGGCGCCGTGGCTGGTGGGCGCCCCGGTGCGGGGCAGTGCGAGTGCGGCGGTAGTGGCTGTGATGTCGAAGGCCTCGGCGATGTTGGTGTCGTAGAGTGCTGGCTCTTCCGTTTCGGGCGGGCCTTGGAGGGGCGGGGGATCGCCTGTGGAGGGCAGGCCGACTGCCTCCGGGATGTCGATGGGGACGTTGCCCAGTTGTGAGGCGTACACGCCGTCGTCGTCCAGGAATGGGTTGCGGTCCTCGGCCTCCCCGTGCTCGGCTGCTTCCTGCTTTCGCTGCTCCTCGCGCTTCGCCGCATGGTACTCCGGGTACATCCACTCAGGCAGAGTGAACGGGATGATACTGATGACAAGAACGAGTAGCAAGAGCAGGCATACTGTCGCCAGTAATAGCTTCCACAGGTACCAAGGACTATTCGTGCGGGCAATCTGGTGCGAGGGGTCTGATGTAATTGCTTCCGAAATGAATATAATGGACGAGCATATGCTCAGTGCTCCGAATGCTGGCTGGGTGAGGGCGACGAAGTTCTTCCCCCTTCCGCTATCGAAAGTGCGGCTGAACTCGCCGATGAAGCCGTCCCTGAACATTTCGTGGTACCAGAAGAAGAAGGTTGTTGAGGCGAACATGAGCGCAAGGAGTGCTGCAATGATATATAGCAAGTTGTGCCCTTTCAGTAGTGCTTCGTTCTTCCATAACGTCCATACGCGGTGGATTACCGCTACGCTACCGGGTTGATGTCCCATGGGCGAAACCGCTTACCCACTGACTGATCCGGTTCCCTCCATGCCCGCCGAAGAATAATCCAAACATGCCTCCTATGGCTCTGCCGGTGGCGATTCCGGAGGTGGCATTGGCAGGGCCTCCGAAGACGCCGACGGATGCTCCGTTTCGTCGGTGCTGTCAGGTTCGTCCGTGGCGTTGCCCGCCGTCGGTGCGTCGCCACCCTCCTGTCGGCCCCGGCGGGCGCGCGCGGCTCGGACGGGGCGGATCCCGTGGCTGGTGGGCGCCCCGGTGCGGGGCAGTGCGGCGGTAGTGGCGGTGATGTCGAAAGCGGCAGTGGCGCTGGTGTCGTAGAGGGCAGGGTCCTCTGCTTCGGGCGGGCCTTGGAGGGGCGGGGGATCGCCTGTGGCGGGCAGGCCCACTGTCGGAGGCGTGTTGACGGGGACGTTGCCCAGTTGTGAGGCGTACACGCCGTTGTCGTCCAGGAACGGGTTGCGGTCCAAAGCCTCCCCGCGCTCGGCGGCCTCCCGTCTGCGCTGCTCCTCCCGCTTCGCCGCGTGGTACTCCGGGTACATCCACTCAGGCAGAGTGAACGGGATGAAGCCAACGAAGACGAGGAACGCGCACAGCACTGTTGGAACGCCCCAGAATAGGGCCCATACCTCCCAGAACGGAAAGCCATCACGGCCTCGTTGGAATATGTTTGGATCTATTACTGTTCCGAGTGCGGCTATGCAGCCGAAGCACGCGGTGAGTCCCGCTGCGGGTTCGGACAGGGCGGTGAAGTTCTTCCCCCGCCACCGAATTCTGTTGAAGAACCTTTCGAACCACCCGATGTAGCCGTCGCTGAACATCTCGCAGTACCAGAAGTACAGCATCGAGGCCCCCATCGCGACTCCGACGATGAGGAGTAGTGGATTCCTCATAGTATTCCTCCGATGTTCTCGTTCAGCACCGGTCTCCTTGGCAGCCGCCATCCGTCTGCTCTGTCAACGCCCTCCTGTGCGCTCGTCGGCTTCCCGCCGGCGCCGCTCCTCCCGCTTCGCCTCGTGGTAAGGCGGGTACATCCACTTCGGTAAGGGGAGCGGGATGAAGCCGATGGCGGCGACGATCAGTGAGATGAGTATGAGCGCGCCCCAGAACGTGTCCCAATACATCCAGAACCCGCTCGGCTCCTCGACCGGGGGATCGCTGTAGGATGTCACGAATGCCGCGAGCGCGCAGAATCCTACGGATAGGGACATGCACCCGATCGCTGGTGCGACCAGGGCTGTGATGTTCTTCGGTCGCTCGGCGTTGGACTGGCGGCTGAACCGCCCGACGTGCCCGTCGCTGAACATCTCCTGGTGCCATAAGAACAATACAATCGATCCGAATAGCAGAGCCACTGCCATGACGATTCCCGGGTGCGGCACGTTCTTCCCTCCGTCCCACGAGTCCGCTCACTAACTATTCGAATAATAGCGGCCTGGCGCGCGCTGTGGAAGGGAGGGGGCGGGAGCATCAGCCCCAGCGGAACACCGGCCCGGTGTGTTGGAAGGGCAGCGGCCCCGTCAACACAACCCCCCACCGGCCCCTCCTCGTCGGCAGGCCCCGGAGACCGGGAGGGGGCCGCAGGGCCCACCCGGGCACCCGCCTGCTACAGGGTGAAGCCGTGGATCCCCACGGTCATCGAGTGCGTCTGCCCCGGCTCCAGGACGGCCAGGTCCGTGTGGGAGTTGAAGGCGTTGGGCGGGCACGTCATCGGCTCGATGGCCACGCCCCTGCGGGACACCTGCTCGCCCGAGTACACCTGCACCCACGGCGTGTCCGCGGTGATGGCCGCCCCGATGCCGGTTCCACGGTGGAGGATCGACGCGGTCCACGCGCCCCCGGCCCCGATGTCTGTGAAAGCGTGGTCGATCGAGCGCCCGCCGATCAGGGCGGGCTCCCGGAAGTCCACTTCCGCCTCGTCGACCGCGACCCGCCCGGTCGGGATCAGGCTCGCGTCCGTGGTGAGCGCCGACGAGGCGGGCACGGTGAGCTCGTAGGAGTCCGCGGGGTGCCCATCCACCGTCAAGTACGGGTGGACGCCCGTCCCGTAGGGGGCCGCGGCCTGGCCGGTGTTCTTCGTCGAGACCGTCACGCTCAGGCCGCGCGCCGCATCGACCGCGTACGTCGCCCATGCCTGCAACGGCCACGGGTACCCGTAGGTGGGGGCGACGAAGAGGCCCAGCGTCGCCGAGTCGGAGTCCGCGTGCACGACCCGCCAGTCGGTCCAGGCGGCCAGCCCGTGCAGCGCGGTCCCCAGATCCGGCTCGTTGACGGGCACGCTGTAGCGCCGCCCCTGCCACGTGTACGCCCCGCCCGCGATGCGATTGGGCCACGGCACCAGGACCTTGCCCATGTAGGCGGGCGGGACCTGGTCGGCGCCGTGGGGGAGGACGATCCGGTGCCCCCGCCAGTCCAGGCCCGCCAGGCCCGCGCCCACGGTCACCACACGCGCCGTGTAGTCGCCCGAGGAGAGGGTCAGTTCCGTACCAGATAGCGTGTGCGTGGTCACAAGGGCCTCCTTGCCTGTCCGGCCCGCGAAGCGGACCCGAGTTGTCGTGCCCCCATTCTAAAGCGCGAATGGTAGCGGGCGTCACCCCCGGGGCGGTACCCTGGCCGGTAGGCGTGAACGCCCCGCCGCACGAAGGAAGGATAGACACCCCCAATGCCGCACCAGATCAGCGAAGAACTCATCGAGCGCCTGCGCGCCAGCGGCGACCCCGCGCGCATCGTCGCCCGCAACGCCGTCACCGTGGCCGGCATCGAAGCGGCCTCGACGGACCGCGACCGCGTCGTCGCGACGCCCACCGTCGTCTCCGACCGCATCGACGACTGGAAGGTGACCTCCCAGAAGAAGTCGGGGCGCTGCTGGCTGTTCTCGTCCCTCAACCTCATCCGCTCCGCCGCCAGGGAGCGCCTGGGCCTCAAGGACTTCGAGTTCTCGCAGAACTACGTGTTCTTCTGGGACAAGTTCGAACGCGCGAACTGGTTCCTCACGGACGTCATCGCCACCGCCGCCACCGAGGACCTCGACGGGCGGCTCCTCCAGTTCCTGCTCGCCGACGTGCTCTCCGACGGCGGCCAGTGGGACATGGCGGTCTCCCTCTACGTCAAGCACGGCCTCGTGCCCAAGCAGGCCATGCCCGAAACCGAGTCGTCCTCCAACAGCCACCGCATGAACACCCTGCTCCAAGTGCTGCTGCGGCGCACCGCCCTGGAGCTGCGGGAACTGGTCGCCCAGGGGGCTTCCGACGAGACGGTCGCCGCCGCCAAGGAGGAGGCCCTCGCCCAGGTGTGGCGCATCCTCGTCATCAGCCTGGGGGAGCCGCCCGCCTCCTTCGAATGGGAGTGGCGCGACGACAAGGGCGGCTTCCACCGCGACGGCGCCCTGACGCCCCGCGAGTTCTTCGCGCGCTACGTGGAGGCGGACCTCACGCAGTACGTGTGCCTGGTGGACGACCCCCGCCGCGAGCACCCCAAGGGCAGGGCCCTCACCGTCGACCACCTGGGCAACGTCGTGGGCGGGCGGCCCATCCGCTACATCAACGCCGAGATGGGCACGATCAAGCGCCTCGCCGCCGATTCGCTGCGCGCCGGCAAGCCCGTGTGGTTCGGCGCCGACTGCTCCCAGCAGTCGGACAGGAAGTCCGGCCTCTTCGTCGAGGGCCTGTTCGACTTCTCCTCCCTGTTCGGCGTGGACCTGGCGATGACGAAGGAGCAGCGCGTCAACACCGGCGAGTCCGCGATGAACCACGCCATGCTCTTCACCGGCGTCGACGTCGACGAGGCGGGGGCGCCGCGCCGCTGGCGCGTGGAGAACTCGTGGGGCGAGGAGCCCGGCGACAAGGGGTTCTTCACGATGGACGACGCGTGGTTCTCCGAGTACGTCTTCGAGGTCGTCGTCCCCGTGGATTCCCTGCCCGCCGAACTGGTCGGCGCGCTCACCGAGGAGCCCGCGCACCTGCCCGCGTGGGACCCGATGGGCACCCTCGCCTGATCCGTGTCCGGGGCCCGGGGCCGCCACCGCTGGGTGCGCGGCCCCGGGCCCCGCCGTCTCCAGGCGGACGCGGCAGGGGCGCTCCAGTGGGCGCCCTCGCCGCTACCGCGCACAGCGCCTCCGCGCGGCCGCGGAAGGAGCGCGCGGATTCCGGCTCCCGCCTCGTCCCCCGGGCGGGACCCGAGCGTGAGGGCGGCGCGCTGTGGTTGCCAGCCCTGCCGCCTGCGGTCCGCGCCCGGGAAACCGTCGAAACGGACACCGGGGAGCGCCGACGATGGGACAATTCGTCTGTCGCACCACCGAAACCTGGAGGCCCCAATGACCACCGACGTCACCCGATCCTTCACCCGCTCCCTGCCCAAAGCGGAACTGCACCTCCACCTAGAGGGCACCCTCGAGCCCGCCCTCAAACTCCGCCTCGCCCAGAAGCACGGGGTCGACATCGGACAGTCCACCATCGACGAGGTGCGCGCCAGCTACCGTTTCAACGACCTCGCGTCCTTCCTCGCCGTGTACTACCCGGCGATGGAGGTGCTGCGCGACGAGGACGACTTCCACGACCTCGCGGCCGCCTACCTGGCCCGCGCCCGCCAGGACGGTGTCGTGCGCGCCGAGTGCTTCTTCGACCCGCAGGCGCACACGGGCCGGGGCATCCCGATCGAAACAGTGATCCGCGGCTACCACTGCGCCATCGCGGAGGCCCGCGAGCAGGGCATGTCGGCTGACTTGATCCTGTGCTTCCTGCGCGACCTCAGCGTGGAATCCGCCATGGAGACGCTGCGCGCCGCCCTGCCCCACAAGGACATGTTCATCGGCGTGGGCCTGGACTCCGACGAGCGCGGCAACCCGCCCACGAAGTTCGCCGAGGCCTTCGCCCTGGCGCGCGACAACGGACTGCGCGTCACCATGCACTGCGACATCGACCAGGTGGGCTCCATCGACCACATACGCTCCGCGTTGCTTGAGCTGGGCGCCGAGCGGCTGGATCACGGCACGAACATCGTCGAGGACCCGGCACTGGTCGCCTACGCGCGCGACCACGGCATCGGCCTGACCACCTGCCCCCTGTCGAACTCCTTCGTCACGGAGGAGATGAAGGGCAAGGAGATCGTCGAGCTCCTGGAAGCGGGCGTGAAAGTCTCCGTCAACTCCGACGACCCCGCCTACTTCGGCGGCTACATCGCGGACAACTACTTCGCCCTCGCGGAGCGCTTCGGCCTGGACCGCGCAGCACTGGCGCGCATCGCGCGGAACTCGATCGAGATCAGCTGGACGCCCGACCAGGACAAGGCGCGCCTTCTGGCCGGCCTCGACGCGTTCGAGGCGGGGGAGGGCCTCGTCTGACCCCCTCGCGCGGGACGCAGTCCACTGGGGAGGGCAGCCCCTGACGGGGGCGGAAGCGGTTTCCACTACACCTACATAGTGCCCGAAGGACGGCTGGCCCTCTCGCGCGGGAGGAAGCGGCGTGCCGGGGCGCTTGGACCGTTCCCGGACCGGCCCTGTTGTCACAATCGGCCACGGCGTGGACGCCCAGGAAAAGAGGCGCCGTAGCCTGGCACTATGGGCCCATGAACTCCCACAGGCCGACGTTGTTGATCTCCAACGTCCTACCGGCGCGTCCGGGGGACCCGGCGTACAACGCGATCTGCATGCGCCTGTGGGACCGCCTGCTGAGCGCGGCGCTGCCGACGTGGAACGTGGTCCGCGAGTACGCGCAGGAGGACGGGCCGGAGGGTGCCCGCCTGCGCGCCCGGGGCGCCGACGCCATCGTCGTCATGGGCGGCGAGGACGTGCACCCGGCCCTGTACGGGCGCGCGCAGGGCTACGAGGGCGAGGGCCGCCACTGGTACCGCGCGGATCTGGGACAGCTGGCGCTCATCGGCCACGCGAGGGCCACGGGCACGCCGCTGCTGGGGATCTGCCGAGGCATGCAGCTGATCAACGTCGCTTTCGGTGGCACGCTCGAACAGCACATCGAGGGTGCCGAGGGCACTCACACGAACCCCTCGATCCTCACCGACCACCGTTTCGTCCGCCATGGGGTCCAGGTGGCGGCGGGGACAGAACTGCACCGGGCGCTCGGTCCCTTCTTGACCGGAGCCTCGACAGTGGTGTCCTCGGCCCACCACCAGCGCGTTGAGGCAGCGGGGGAGGGGCTGGCGGTGTGCGCGACCGCGGAGGACGGCACCGTCGAGGCCGTCGAGCACCGCGACGCTCCGATCATCGGCGTCCAATGGCACCCCGAGGACCCTGCGGCCGACATCGACCAGCTGCGGGCGCTCCTGGCGCACCTGGACGCACGGCGCGCCCCGCGCCTCGAACGCGCCTCCACTACGCTGGCCGCCTGAGCGGGCGCAACGGTTGCCAGGTCCCCACGCACCACTGACTGCGGCTGCTTCCCCCGCGCCTGGGGATGCCCGAGGGGTCTGGGCGCCTTCCGGGGGTGCCAGTGCTTCTGGTGGACGAGCGCTGCGCCCACTGCAGGACGCGGTTGTTCGCGCCGCGAGGGGGTTGTTGACATTGTGAGGGGGTTGTCGACACCGCGAGGGGGATATAACGCGCGCTCATGTCAACAACGCGCGTCGGTGCCGACAACCCGCGCTCATGTCAACAACGCGCGTCGGTGCGGGTAGCCCACAACGATGCTGGTGCCCCGCCCGCGATCCGAGTACCCCACGACGATGCGAGCACCCTGTGCCCGCACGTGACTGACGTCAGTACCGGTCGGCGGAACGGATGTGGAAACGGCGCTCTTGGCTGTCGCAGCGGCCGAGTGGTCTCCACAACCGCGCGCGCGATGGAGGAATGGGCAGGTCATAGGGATTGACCGCGCGGGCCAGCTGCTCGCGCAGTGCGGGTATGTCCTCGAAGTCCGCCCACTGGTAGCGGCGGATGGTCCACCCCTCCTGCTCCAGCGCCCGCTGGCGCGCCATCCATGCGCGCTGCGCGGTGCGGAAGGCGCTGATCGTCGATCCGAGTTTGGCCGCGCCATCGGCCTCGCCCACGAGTCCGAGCTCGATGATCGCCCAGTCGGCCCGGAACTGCCCATCCGGCGTGTCGATCACGAACTGGGTCCTCACATCGTAGGGGCACACGCTGAGCACGACCCACAGCAGAGCCGCCTCCAGGACTGACTCGCATCCGGCGTCCGCGTTGTCGACGATCTGTTCGATGAGGATGTGCGACCGCCGGTAGGGCGATGAGCGCATTCGCGCGAGGATCTGACGTTTCACCTCGCGTTCGCGCCTGCGGGACGCGTCGGGTGATCGCGCGTCGAACCGTGAGAGGTGCCGGATGCCCATGCAAGCGGCGACGAAGGCGGGCAGCCGCTCCTCGGATGCGATGACGCGGATCAGGGCGTCGATGACGTCTTCGCACTCGAGGCCCGAGATACTAGACGTCTGGTTCGTGGGCGGCTTGGTGAAGGAACGGACGGCGCAACCCGGAATGGTCAGCCCACCGATGCGGACTTGCGGGAACGGATAGCGCTGGACGCGCCCAGCTGTGTGGATGGCGACGTTCGGATTCGATTCCCATAGAGGGATTCCGTGGGCCAGCAACGCGGATTCTCCGACGAACACCGGTGGCGAGGCGGAGGACAGGCGCACCGCCTGAAGCCGGTGGTATGCCACTTCGCGCCACACGTCGTACACGGGTGGTTGCTCCTCCACGTTCAGCGGGTGGAGGAAGAACCCCCTGCGCAGGCGGACGAAGGAAGGGTCCCGGAGGAAATCCGAGCAATTCTGGGCGGTCGATCGGACGAGTGCGAAATGGAACTGCGACATGCCTCCGTCATACGTGGTGGCGTCGTCGTCTTTCGAATCATCGTGGAGGGGTTGTGGACAGTCGACGAGGCGGGGGCAGGCTTGTGCACGACCGCGCGAGGGTGGGGTCGGCATCGTGAGGGGGATGTTGACAGGGCGAGGGGATTGTCGACACCGTGAGGGGATTGTCGGCATCGCGAGGGGGTCGTTGGCACCGCGAGGGGGACGTTGACATGGCGAGGGGGTCGTTGGCACCGCGAGGGGGATATAACGCGCGCTCATGTCAACAACGCGCGTCGGTGCGGACAACGCGCGCTCATGCCGACAACGCGCGTCCATGCGGCATCGCCAGTTGAACGGGTGCGGTCGGCATCGGCACGCGGCAGTCAGCCTCAGGCGCCTCCGCGGCAATCTTGCGCGCGGCGGCGCAGTCAATCGCGCGACGAGGCACGGCACACCTCGTCAACCGCACGGTGAGGGGCTGCGGCCTCGTCAATCGCATGGCGAGGCGCGGCGGCCCAGTTAATCGCGCGACGAGGCACGGCGGCCCAGTCAATCGCGCGACGAGGCACGGCACACCTCGTCAACCGCACGGTGAGGGGCTGCGGCCTCGTCAATCGCATGGCGAGGCGCGGCGGCCCAGTTAATCGCGCGACGAGGCACGGCGGCCCAGTCAATCGCGCGACGAGGCACGGCACACCTCGTCAACCGCACGGCGAGGCGCGTTGGAGCAGGGATCACGGGGACCGGGAAGGAGCCGCGCCGCACCGCCGCGCCGCACCGTCACGCCGCACCGCCGCGCCGCACCGTCACGCCGCACCGCCGCCGCGGACGGGCCCAGTGGTCAGTGCACCTCGAAGCCGAGGGAGCGGAAGTAGTCGCGGACTTTCTCCGTGGCCTCGGGGGACGGCGCCTTCGTGTCCTCCAGCTTGTACTCCAGCCCCAGGGAGTGCCACTTGTCCCTGCCCAACTGGTGGAAGGGCAGCACCTCGACACGGTCGATGACGTTCTTCCAGCGGCTGATGATCTGGCCGACTTGGCGGATGTTCTCCTCGTCGTCGGTCAGACCTGGGACCAGGACGAAGCGGATCCACACCCGTGTGGGGCCGCCGCGCTGGGCGATGCGGTCGCCGAAGGCTATGGTGGGCGCCAGTTCCCGCCCTGTGGCGGCCTTGTAGGTCTCCTCGTTGCCGGACTTCACGTCCAGGAGCACCAGGTCGAGCTCGTCGAGCATCTGGTCGTCGCAGTTCGCCCCCAGGTAGCCGGAGGTGTCGATGCAGGTGTGCACGCCCATCTGCTTGGCGCCGTGGATGATGCGCTTAGCGAAAGCGGGCTGCATGAGGACTTCGCCGCCCGAGAGCGTGATGCCGCCGTTCGTGGCGCGGAAGATCCGCCGGTAGCGGGCGATGCGGCCCAGCAGTTCCTCGTCGGAGATGGGGGCCCCGTCCTTCATGAGGAACGTGTCGGGGTTGTGGCAGTACAGGCAGCGCAGGGGGCAGCCGTTGAGGAACACGGTCATGCGCGTGCCGGGGCCGTCCACGGCGGTCACCAGCTCCCAGGAGTGGATGGAGCCGAGGGTGCCCTCCCGCATGCGCTTGAGGCGCTCGGAGCGCTGGAGGTCGGTGAGTTCCTCGAGGCCCTCCACCCCCTGCCCGACGGTGCGGGCCTGGGGCGCCTGGAAATCCTGTTCGCGGAACGTGGGAAGCGGTAGTGCGGTGGTCGACATTGGTCCCCCAATCATATGGCGCCCGCGAATGGGTGGGCGTGGTGGCGGTGGTTGGTCTGTCCGGCCGGGCCGTGCGGCACCGTTGTTCCGCGCGGAGGTGCCCGGAGCGGAGCCGACGGCAGTGCTCGGAGTGGAGCCGACGGCCGGGCCGTGCGGCGTCGTTGTTCTGCGCGGAGGTGCCCGGAGCGGAGCCGACGGCAGTGCTCGGAGTGGAGCCGACGGCCGGGCCTTGCGGCACCGTTGTTCCGCGCGGAGGTGCCCGGAGCGGAGTCGGCGGCTGGAGCCCGCCGAGGCGGTCGTTCTGCGCGGTGGTGGTCCGTCGTGGCTGCGGTCGTATCGTCCGCGGGCACGGCCGCTGCTCCGACAGCCGGCGCCGGGACTGGTGCGTGGGCGCTGAGAAGGGGCGCCGGAAGACCGGCGCCCCTTCCGCACCCGCTAGGGCTCAGGCGGAGTGGTGGAAGGTGCGGGACAGGACGTCCAGCTGCTGCTCGCGGGTGAGCTTGACGAAGTTGACGGCGTAGCCGGAGACGCGGACCGTGAGGTTCGGGTACTTCTCGGGGTGCTCCATCGCGTCCTTGAGGGTCGCCTCCTCGAGGACGTTGATGTTCGCGTGGTAGAGGCCGTCCTGATCGCCGCGCTCCTCGCGGGCAGCCTTCATGTCGGCGAGGCGCTCTTCGTAGGTCTTGGTTGCCATGATCGTTTCTCCTTGTTGTGGAGCCGGTGAACCGGCTCAGGGCTGTCGATGGGGGTCTCCCACCTCGCCCGCGTTCATTGGGTGGGGCCGGGACGGAAACGGTAGTGCCGCCCCGGCCGGGGCAGAACCCGTGGGGTCAGTACCCCTTGGTGCCGTCGTAGGCGCAGGAGTCGTCCGGGACGAATCCCGCGTCGAGGATGCCCACCAGGTTGGTGATCTGCTCCTGCTGCGTGCGCCCCAGGCCCTGGGGGGTGATCGTGTTCGTCAGCGAGATGCCGTCGAGCGCGTCGTTGTAGTCCAGCTTGCCGACCGACAGCATGGAGGCGACCATGCCGTGGGTGTCGATGCCGTTCTCCGGGTTGGCTCCGGGGGCGAAGGGCGTGCCCTTCTTGTGGCCCGACGGGAAGGCGCCGGTGGCTTTGCCGTAGACGACGTTCGACGTGATCGTGAGGACCGACTGGGTCGGGATCGCGTCGCGGTACATCGGGATGGCGCGGATCTTGTCCATGATGGTGTGGACCACGGTCGCGGCGATGTCGTCGGCGCGGTCGTCGTCGTTGCCGTAGGTCGGGAACTCGCCCTCGGTGCGGTAGTCGACCACCAGGCCGGTCTCGTCGCGGACCGGGTATACCTTCGCGTACTTGATGGCGGCCAGGGAGTCGGCCACGATCGACAGGCCGGCGATGCCGCAGCCCATGGTGCGCACGATCTCCGCGTCGTGCAGGGCCATTTCGACGGCCTCGTAGGCGTAGCGGTCATGGCAGTAGTGGATGATGTTCAGCGCTTCGACGTAGGTGCCGACGACCCAGTCGAGCATGTCCTCGTACTTCGCCCAGATCTCGTCGAAGTCGAGGGGGCCGTCGCCCTGGACGGGGGCGTGGCCCTCCATGACCTGCTTGCCGCTCATCTCGTCGCGGCCGCCGTTGATCGCGTAGAGGAGCGCCTTGGCGGCGTTGACGCGGGCGCCGAAGAACTGCATCTGCTTGCCCACGCGCATGGGGGAGACGCAGCAGGCGATGGCGGCGTCGTCGCCCCAGTGCTGGCGGATCTGCGGATCGGACTCGTACTGGATGGACGAGGTCGTGATCGAGATGAAGGCGCAGAACTCCTTGTAGCCCTTGGGCAGGTTCTCGTCCCAGAAGATCGTGATGTTCGGCTCGGGGGCCGGGCCGAGGTTCACCAGGGTCTGGAGCAGGCGGAACGAGGTCTTGGTGACCAGGGTGCGCCCGTCGTCGCCGAAGCCGGCGTCGGACCAGGTCGCCCAGTAGGGGTCCCCGGAGAAGATCTGGTCGTAGGCGACGGTGCGCAGGAACCGGGTGATGCGCAGTTTGATGACGAGCGCGTCGATGATCTCCTGGGCGCCGGCCTCGTCGAGCACGCCGTTCTTCAGGTCGCGCTCGAAGTAGCAGTCGAAGAAGCCCGACAGGCGGCCGATCGACATGGCCGCGCCGTCCTGGCTCTTGACGGAGGCCAGGTAGCCGAAGTAGGTCCACTGGACCGCCTCGTGGGCGTTCTTGGCGGGCCCGGAGATGTCGTAGCCGTAGTCCGCGGCGAGCTTCTTGAGCTTCTTGAGGGCCTTGATCTGCTCGGAGTGCTCCTCGCGGTAGCGGGCCCAGTGCTCGGAGAAGGGCTGGTCGACGTAGCGGTCCTTGTCCTTCTGCTTCTGCTCGATCAGGTAGTCCACGCCGTACAGGGCGACGCGGCGGTAGTCGCCGATGATGCGGCCGCGGCCGTAGGCGTCGGGCAGGCCCGTGATGATGTGGGAGGAGCGGGCGGCGCGGATGCGGGGGGTGTAGATGTCGAAGACGGCGTCGTTATGGGTCTTGCGGTACCTGGTGAAGATCTTCTTCACCTCGGGGTTGTACTCCTTGCCCGCCTCGTGGATCGCGGTCTCGACCATGCGCCAGCCGCCGTTGGGCATCATGGCGCGCTTGAGGGGGGAGTCGGTCTGCAGGCCGACGATGACGTCGTCGTCCTCGCAGATGTAGCCGGGCTTGAACGCGTCGATGTCGGCCGGGGTGTCGGTGTCGACGTCGAGGATGCGGACCTTGCGCTCCTTGGAGAGGTACTTCTCCTCGAGGGTGTTCCACACGCGCAGGGTCTTCTCCGTCGGACCTGCGAGGAACGAGGCGTCGCCCTCGTACGGCGTGTAGTTGCGTTGGATGAAATCACGGACGTCGATCTCCTGTGACCAAGTGCCCTCGACGAAGCCCTCCCAGGCGTTTTCGTCTGTCGTCATATTTCCTCTTCTCGCTTTTCCGTCCCCCCGGGGTGGGGGAGGCGGGCCGTGTGGAGCGCTGCTCCTGGGTGCACCGGAACGTGGTGCCTGGGCCTATTGTCCTACGGGACTTTGGGTGCGATCAAGAGGTACCAGCCCGCGATGCGTGCGCTATGCCTCACTCCGTCGAGGGCGGCAGTGGGACTGGTAGAAAGTTGGGACCAAAGTCCCTGGTCAACGCGCGGGCATCATTATGGGAGCGCGCCCGCTTCCTCTTAAACTGGAGGCGAGAGCCCCGCCGTGCCGCTCGAGGAGAATGGAGACAACCTGTGACACGCCCGCTTCCTGAACTGACCGTCGGCATCCTAGGAGCCGGAACCGTCGGCAGCCAGGTCATTCGAATCCTCGAATCCTCGAGCGCGGACTTCGCCCAGCGCTCCGGCGCCGGGCTCTCCATCGGCGCCGTCCTGGTCCGCGACCCCGCCGCCCCCCGCGACGTGGAGATCGACCCCGCCCTGCTCACCACCGATCCCGCCGCGGCCATCGACGGCATGGACCTGGTCGTCGAGCTCATCGGCGGCATCGAACCGGCCCGCACCCTGGTGCTGCGGGCCCTGCGCCAGGGGACCTCCGTGGTCACCGGGAACAAGGCCCTGCTCGCGGCCCACGGCCCCGAGCTGTACGAGGCCGCCGCCGCCTCGGGAGCCGATCTGTACTACGAGGCCGCCGTCGCCGGCGCCGTCCCCGTCGTCTACGGCCTGCGCGAGTCCCTGGCCGGCGACCGGATCACCAAGGTCATGGGCATCGTCAACGGGACCACGAACTTCATCCTCGACGCGATGGACTCCCAGGGCCTGGGGTACGCCGACGCGCTGGCCGAGGCGCAGCGCCTGGGGTACGCCGAGGCGGACCCCACCGCCGACGTCGAGGGCCTCGACGCGGCCGCGAAGTGCTCGATCCTGGCGTCGCTGGCCTTCCACACCCGGGTCGGGATCGACGACGTCGAGGTCGAGGGGATCACGCGGGTCACCTCCGAGGACATGGCCCAGGCCCGCAGGGAGGGGCGCGTGATCAAACTGCTCGCCATCGCGGAGCGGCGCACCGGGGACGACGGGCGCGAGGGCGTGAGCATGCGCGTCTACCCCGCCCAGATCCCCGCCGACCACCCCCTGGCCAGCGTCGACGGCGCTTTCAATGCCATCGTGGTCGAGGGCGAGGCCGCCGGGCGCCTCATGTTCTACGGCCAGGGCGCGGGCGGCGCGCCCACCGCCTCGGCCGTCCTCTCCGACGTGGTCGCCGCGGCGCACCACCGCGCCTACGGGGGGCACGCCCCCCGGGAGTCCGTCTACGCCCACCTGCCGGTCCTCGACCCCGGCTCCGCCCGCACCCGGTACCACGTGCGCATGCGGGTGGAGGACCGCATCGGCGTCCTGGCGGACGTGGCCGGCGTCTTCGCGGACCACGGCGCGTCGATCCAGGCGGTGAGCCAGCACGACGACGACTCCGAGTCCGGGGCGTGCTCGCTCATCGTCACCACCCACCTGGCGCGCGAGGCGGATCTGCGCGCGGTCGTGCGCGCCCTTGGCCACTGCGCCGCCGTGCGCGAGGTCGTCTCGGCCATCCGCGTGGAGGGCGACTGAGATGAGGGTGCACGAGGACCACGTCGCGGTGGCGGTGCCCGCGACGACGGCGAACCTGGGACCCGGATTCGACTCCATGGGGATGGCGCTGGACCTGTGGGACGAGGTCGAGGTCCACGCGACGACCAGGGCGACCTCGGTCGTCGTCGAGGGGGAGGGCGCCGACGACGTGGAGAAGGGCGACGACAACCTGATCGTGCGCGCCCTGCGCCTGGCGCTCGACCGCGTGGGCGCCCCCCAGGTCGGCATCCGCATGCACTGCACGAACCGGATCCCCCATTCGCGGGGGCTGGGATCCTCCGCCAGTGCCATCGTCGCCGGGGTGGTCGCGGCCCGCGCCCTGATCGGCGACCCGACGGTGCTCACCCCCGACGAGGTCCTCGACATCGGAACGGAGATGGAGGGGCACCCCGACAACGTCGCCCCCGCCGTGCTGGGGGGCGCCACCGTCGCGTGGATGGGCCTGGAGGGCACGGTCAAGCGCGCCAGGGCGGTGCGCCTCGATCCGCCGGACATCATCCGGCCCGTCGCGTTCATCCCCGATTTCGAGCTCAAAACCAGTGCCGCCCGCGCGGCTCTGCCCTCTTCCGTGCCCCACGCCGACGCCTGCTTCAACGTCTCGCGCGCCGCTCTGCTGACCGCCCTGCTGTCCGGGGCCTCCTCGGACGCGGGGGAGGGGCCCTTGCACGGACTGCTCATGGACGCCACCGAGGACCGCCTCCACCAGGACGCGCGCCGCCCGGCGATGGAGCCCTCGTTGGCCCTGGTGGACTGGCTCAGGGGCGCCGGGATGGCGGCGGTCGTGTCGGGGGCGGGCCCCACGGTGCTGTCGCTGGAGGACGTCGATCCGCAGATCCGCGAGGACGCCCGGAAGGCGGGCTGGCGGGTCCTGGCGCTGCCCGTTGCCGCAACGGGCGCGCGCATCACGCAGGGGCGCCTCGCCGAGTGAGGGCGCTGGGGGCCGGGGACCGGCTTAACACGTGGTCGGCGTATGTGACTTAACGCGCAACTGGTGCGCATGGGGCATACGCATCGACAGTTGCGCGTGTCTATTGCTACTATCCAGCGTAGACGCGGTGCGGTCCGCCGCATTCAGTCTTTCCGCGCGCATCGACGCACATCCGGCGCGCGCCCTTCACCCCGGAATTTAGGAATCGCGGATTCCTGGGACTTCACTCCGCCCTCCAAGGGCGCATTCAGTAAGGATCCTTCGTGAGCAACGAAACATCCGCCGAAGCAACGACCCAGTCGCTGAAGGCCATGAAGCTGCCTGAACTCAAGGCGCTCGCCCAAAGCCGCGGCCTCAAGGGAATCTCCCAGCTGCGCAAACCCCAACTCGTCGAGTTGCTGAGCAACGACGCTCGCCCCGCCCTCGAACCCGCCGCCCCCGGGGCCGCTGCGTCCGCGCAGGATCCGGTGCCAGGGGCTGAACCGGCGTCCGCTCCCGCGCAGGACGCGGCCGGGGCGGCGCCCGCCCCCCAGGAGGAAGGGAGCGGCGCGGAGGGGGAACAGGACGACGCGGCGCGCGCCTCGTCGCGCCCCCGCCGCTCGCGCAGGCGGCGCGCCGTGACCCAGGGGGCCGTCGAGCCCGCCCGGGTCACCATCGACCTGCCCCCCACCACCAAGGAGGCCGGGGCTGACGCCGGGTCCAGCGCGGTGGAGGCCATCCTCGACATCGAGCTGCCCGAGGGCGACAACACGGCCGAGACCCAGCGCGAGCGCCGCGAACAGCCCCGCAGGCGCAAGCTCGAGCGCTCCGATCGGATCTCCAACCGCGAACGGCGCGAGCGCGGCGACCGCCAGGACCGCGGCCAGAGGATCGGGCGCGAGGGCGGCGACGACCAGTTGGCCCCCATCGCAGGCATCCTCGACGTGCAGGAGAACCACGCCTTCGTGCGCACATCCGGCTACCTGCCCGGGTCCAACGACGTCTACGTCACCCTGGGCAACGTCCGCCGATGGGGGCTTCGCGCCGGGGACGCCGTCGCGGGCGCCGTGCGGCTGCCCCGCGAGGGCGAGCGCCAGCGCCAGAAGTACAACGCGCTCGTGCGCGTCGACTCCGTCAACGGCATGGCGCCGGAGGAGGCCAAGTCCCGGCGCGAGTTCGGCAAGCTCACGCCGCTGTACCCCTCCGAGCAGCTGCGCATGGAGACCTCCGCGAAGGCGTACACGCCCCGCGTCATCGACCTGGTCGCCCCCGTGGGCAAGGGCCAGCGCGGCCTCATCGTCTCCCCGCCCAAGGCCGGCAAGACGATGATCATCCAGCAGATCGCGAAGGCCATCGAGCTCAACAACCCCGAGGTCCACCTCATGGTCGTCCTGGTGGACGAGCGCCCCGAAGAGGTCACCGACATGCGGTCGATCGTCAAGGGCGAGGTCATCGCCTCCACCTTCGACCGCCCGGCCTCCGACCACACTACCGTGGCCGAGCTGGCCATCGAACGCGCCAAGCGCCTCGTCGAACTCGGCCAGGACGTCGTCGTGCTGCTGGACTCCCTGACCCGCCTGTCGCGCGCCTACAACCTGGCCGCGCCGGCCTCGGGGCGCATCCTCTCGGGCGGCGTGGACGCCTCCGCCCTGTACCCGCCGAAGAAGTTCTTCGGCGCTGCCCGCAACCTCAAGGAGGGCGGTTCCCTGACGATCATCGCCTCCGCCCTGGTGGAGACGGGCTCGAAGATGGACGAGGTCATCTTCGAGGAGTTCAAGGGCACTGGCAACATGGAGCTGCGCCTGTCGCGCCAGTTGGCCGACCGCCGCATCTTCCCCGCCATCGACGTGAACGCGTCGGGCACTCGCCGCGAGGAGATGCTCTTCAAGCCCGAGGAACTGCGGATCATGTGGAAACTGCGCCGTGTCCTGGGCACCCTCGACCAGCAGTCCGGCCTGGAACTGGTGCTCGACAAGCTCAAGGAGACCCAGTCGAACGCCGAGTTCCTCATGCTCGTGCAGAAGACGACGCCATCGGTGGAGTGAGGCGGCACGCCCTTCCCGCTGCCCCCGGAGCGCGGTGGGCCACAACGGGCAGGGAACCGCTCATTGGGGCAGGGAACCGCTCATTGGGGTAGGAGAACACTCATCGGGGCAGGCGAATTGCCTACTCCAATGCGCCGTTGCCTGCCCCGATGCGGGGAGGCGCCCGCCGACGGGCGCGCCCGCCGGTTCGCCGCTCGCTCGTCGCGCGGCGAACCGGCGCCCCTGAGTACTGGGAGCCGGTAGAATCGTGCACCATGATCGACTACGTCGGCCAAAGCCCTGGCCAATCGAAGGATCCCGCCAAGGAAGCCAAGAACCACTGGCGCGTCGTGCGCGCCTTCCTCAGACTGCTCGTGGCCGCCGCGCTCCTGGCGCCCCTCGCGTGGATCTCGGTCGGCCTGGCGGGCAACCGCGGAACGGGCCATGCCGCTCCCACCGGCGTCGAGGTCTACGACGAGGCCGGAGTCCTCAACCAGGACCTCTTGTCCCGGGAGACCAACGCCATGGAGTTCGCCAGGCCCTCCAGGGTCGTCTACCTCACCCTCGCCGAGGTGCCCACGGGCAACTTCAACGAAGCGGTGCTCGCCTTCGCCCGCAGCAACCCGCAACTCGGGCTCATCGACGGGGCGAACCCGGACAAGTGGGCATCGGGCACCCTGGTCTTCGCCGTTGCCCCCAAGCAGCGCGAGGCCGCCACCTACCTCGGCGAGGACCGCGATCCGGGCGAGTCCGTGGGGAAGGACACCATCGACGCCATGCGCGCCGAGTTCAAGGGCAAGAAGTGGGACGCGGGAATGCTCGCCGGGGCCCGCGCCATCGCGCCCCACGCGGGGGCGTTCCACGTGTCCGGCTCCGCGCTCTTCTTCAGCGTCGTCGGGGCCCTCATCGGCCTGGGCGAGATCTGGGTGTTCGTCTCGAACCCGCGGAAGATCGCCCGTGCCAAGCGCGATTTCGAGCTCCACATGGGCAATGTCGACAGGGACAGGGCCACCACGGAGGCGGCGCTCGTGTCCATACCCCCGGGCTCGCAGTACGGCGCCATCGTCGAGCAGCGCTTCGCCCACTACAAGGACGAGATCGCCAGGCTCTCCGACAGCGGGCCGGATGTCGATGTCCGCGGCGCGCTGCGCTTCTCGGTGCCCGCGCGCAACGACGCCAAAGCGCTCGCCTCGGCGGCTGAGGAGATGGACCTCAGTGACGACGCCATCGTCTCCGCCTCCGACTTCTTCAGCATGCGGGGCGACTGGGAAGGGGCCTGGGCGAACGAGATCGGCCCGGTCATGGAGGATCTCAATTCGCTCGAGGAACTGGTCGATACCGTCACCGACGAGATCAAGACCGCTGAGGCGCGCGCCAGCCGCGATGGGATCATGCGCTGGATCAGGACGCAGACGGACGCCATCATGGCGATGCGCGGGCAGCTGCGCGACGGCACGACCACCCCCGACGAGGCGCTCGCCGCCCTGGACGCCATCAGCGAGCAGACCCGCTCGTGCGCCGTCGATGTCATCAACGCCTCCCTGGACGCCGACACGTCCGAGTACGCGTGGAAACGGCGCTTGCGCTGGCAGAAGGCCCAGACCCAGCCGCCGGAGGACGACATGGCGGAACCGGACGGCGCCTACAAGCTCAACGGGGAGTTCATCGACTACGACCCCAGCCGCACGATCCGCCCGAACTTCTCCGTGCCGGGCGTCGCCGATCTGGAACTGGCCGGATTCGGCCAGGCCGAGGGCATCGGGAGCGTCCCCGTCTTCGTGCCGCTGAGCATGATGAACGGGAGGTACTACGACGAGCACTCGTGGACGCCCCCGTCCTCGTCGTCCTCGTCGTCCTCGTCGGCGACCTCGGTGGGCAGCGGCAGCTACGGGTCCTCCGGCGGCAGTTTCTCCGGATCGGGCTACTCGGGCTCGTTCTGAGGGGCAGCGCCGTCCCGGGGCTGTACGAGGTTTCGCGCACAGCGCACCGCGCGCGTGGACCCGGCCGCCCCGGGCATGCCATAATGGCGCGTCGGCTTTCCGGTTCACCGGCATGCCCCAGGCGCCCGGCCCCACGGCCCAGGCGCGCTGGAAGGCGGCCCCCGTAAGACGCGGGGGGCGCCGCGTGTCCGGACCCGGGGCATCAAACGATCCAGGAGAAACCCATGAAGAAGGGCATCCACCCCGAATACGTGGACACCGTCGTGACCTGCACCTGCGGGAACTCGTTCCACACCCGCTCCACCATCGCGTCCGGCCAGATGCGCGTGGACGTCTGCTCGGCCTGCCACCCGTTCTACACGGGCAAGCAGAAGATCCTCGACACCGGCGGCCGCGTCGCCCGATTCGAGGCCCGCTACGGCAAGCGCGTGCGCCCCAAGAAGTGAGCCGTCCGCGCAGGACCCCGGCGCTGCGGCGCCCGCGCCCCCGGGCGGCGGGGCGCCGCAGCGCTTCTCTCACACGAGGAGCACGATGAACCAGCCCCACGACGACCTCGCGTCCCTGGAGCCCCTGCTGGCGGAGTACGCCCAGGTCGAGCAGGACATGGCCTCCCCGGCCACCCTGGCCGACCCCGCGCGCCTGCGCCGCGTGGGGCGCAGGTACGCCGAACTCGGCAGGGTCAAAGCCGCGGCAGACCGGTTGACCGCGGCGCGCGACGACCTGGGCGCGGCCCGCGAGATCGCGGCGGAGGACCCCTCCTTCGCCCAGGAGGTGCCCGCCCTCGAGGAGGAAGCGGCCGCCGCCCACGAGGCGCTGATGCGGATCCTGGCGCCGCGCGACCCGCAGGACGCCCTCAACGCCATCCTCGAGATCAAAGCGGGGGAGGGGGGCGAGGAGTCCGCGCTCTTCGCCTCCGACCTGGCCCGCATGTACGCCCGCTACGCGGAGGCGCACGGCTGGAGCGTCACCGAGATGAGCGCGACCCGCACGGAGCTCGGCGGTTTCAAGGACGTGACCCTCGCGATCCGCGCCAAGGGCAGCCCCGCGCCCGACGAGGGCGTGTGGGCCCACCTCAAGTACGAGGGCGGAGTCCACCGCGTCCAGCGCGTCCCGGTCACCGAGTCGGCCGGCCGCATCCACACGAGCGCCGTCGGCGTGTTCGCCATGCCCGAGATCGAGGACGACGAGGACGTCGTCATCGACCCGAACGACCTGCGCATCGACGTGTACCGCTCCTCCGGCCCAGGCGGCCAGTCCGTCAACACCACCGACTCGGCGGTGCGCGTCACGCACCTGCCCTCGGGCATCGTCGTGTCGATGCAGAACGAGAAGTCGCAGCTGCAGAACAAGGAAGCGGCGCTGCGGGTCCTCGCCTCGCGCCTGGCCGCCGAGGCGCGCGCGAAGAGGGAGGCCGAGGCCTCGGCCCAGCGCCTCTCCCAGGTGCGCACCGTCGACCGCTCCGAGAGGATCCGCACCTACAACTTCCCGGAGAACAGGATCGCCGACCACCGCACGGGCTTCAAGGCCCACAACCTCGACCAGGTGCTCGGCGGCGCCCTGGACCCCGTGATCGCCTCGCTGCGGGAGGCCGACGAGGCCGAACGGCTCGCCCAGGCGGCCTCGGCCCCGTGACCGTCGACGGCACTGCGCCGCGCGCCCTCGTGGACTGGGCGGCGCGGGAGCTGTCCGCCGCCGGGGTCGACAGCCCCGCAGCGGACGCCCGCGCACTGGTCGAATGGGCGTGCGGAGCCGACTCCCTGTGGTCCGCCCCGCCCCTGCTGGCGCCTGAGGAGGTGGAGCGCCTGCGGGGCGCCGTCAGCGCCCGCGCCCGGCGCGTCCCCCTGCAGCACATCACCGGGCGCATGCACTTCCGCTCCCTCGCCCTGCGGGCAGCGCCGGGCGTCTTCGTGGTGCGCCCGGAGACCGAGTGCGTCGCCCAGGCCGCCATCGACCGCGCCCGCACGGCCGTGGGCCGCAGGGGCTCGGCGACCGTGGTCGACCTGTGCTCCGGCTCGGGCGCCATCGCCATCGCGGTGGCCACCGAGGTCCCCGGCTGCCGCGTCTGGGCGGTCGAGGCCGACGAGGCGGCGGCGCGCCTGGCCGCCTCGCACATCGG